>Ga0209645_1000734_pt1 | contig 16798 bp, 22 predicted proteins | sample ETNvirenome_6_30_FD_184070 | JGI IMG/M metagenome (GOLD analysis project Ga0209645, IMG submission 184070) | Marine viral communities from the Pacific Ocean - ETNP_6_30 (SPAdes) (version 2) | ecosystem: Environmental > Aquatic > Marine > Oceanic | place: Pacific Ocean | collected 2013-06-19
TCCTAGCCTGACGTAGTCTGCTATTTGGATTCTTTGCTGCTTTGGGGAACTTTTTCATTTGACCAGCAGAACGAGCGCAGAAAGATTTCCTGCGCTTGGCTGCTTTACTTCCGGGTTTTACCTTGCCTGTAACCGCTGTCTTGAGCTTGCTGCCGGGGTTTTTACGCCTGTAAGCAGCAACGCCAGCCTTTGTCATGCCAGCGCCTGATTTAGTAGGACGGAAGTTCTTCTTGTTTCTGGGGGGCATCTTAGCCTTACGCTCTGCCATGATAACCCCTAAGAGAGAAACACCGTCACACTAGAACAGTTTGTCAGATCTAAATACACATCTGTATTGAACAGTATTCCGTTATCAGGAATGTTTACAGAGAATGTGCTTCCAGTGCCAAAAGCAAGATCAAGCATGGTTGTGCCTCCAGAGCCGCCATCTTTCAGAACGACTTGAGGACTCCCTGATCCTGCTGTTACCACTTGGATCTGACGCACCCTAGCGCGACCATTAAACACAGTCGCGTCAGCGGTTTTTGTTACTGCGAATACATCAGACATCGCCATTACAGCCTCCTATATTAGCTGTCAGCGAAAGGTGTAGCCTCAGTGCCAGTGCCTACAAGCATAGCCTGAACAAGGTACACGTTGTCTTTTACAGCAGTAATCTCAACGTAAGATCCCTTGTCTCCGCCTGTTGTTCCACCATTCAATGAAATAACATCGTTTGATGCAGCAGGCACAAAGCTAGAATTTGTTCCATCTGCTACGTTGATTACCGTTGCAGAGCCTACAAACTTGTCTGTTCCGTCTGTTTTGATGTCACAATCGCTACAATCAGTTTCGATATAGAAACGATAAACCGCACCAAAGTGATTGTTTACACTAGGATCATCATCACCAGCACTTGCTCCTTTGGAGCCTGATGCAATAGTTGGAAGGGTGATGGCACCGTCAGCATCGTTGACAGTGATCAATCGTCCAGCATGATCTGCGAAGGTGAGTGTTGTCTCTGCGGTAATGTCAATTACCGAATCCGGTCCTGCGGTTATAAAACCACGGCGAGAGCGTACCGGACCTGAAAAGGTTGTATTAGCCATGAGGAACTCCTTGTCTTGGCTAGTGTCAGCATTACGCTGTCAAGGTTCTTAATCAGTATACATAAAAAAGGGCGGTGTGAAACCGCCCTTCTTATTTTTTTGCATAAAAAGTTACAGATAACTTTTAGATGCCTAAATCAGCCCCCTGCGGAACCGAACATGCCAAGCGGATCAGAAACACCGAAGCTGTAACGCTCACGGGCTTTATACCGGACATTACCAGTGTCGAAGTCACCATCCATTGATGTTGCCATTGGCGTCCTTACAAAATGCTTCATTCCGTTAGGAACGTCAGTAGTAAGGAAGAACGCATCTGCATCTGTCAGATAGTGATTAACACGGTAGCCTTCAGGTATAGAACCATTAGAACGAATGGCGTTCAGATCATTATCGGCTGTGCCGACACGCAGATCTGTTTCAAGCAAACGTGTTGCAACAAACATCAATCCGGGAGGTACAATCAACTTGCGAGGACGGGCTGCAATCAAAAGACCACGTTCATCTACGAATGCGGCAATCTTAATTACTGCGTCTTCCAGTGATGTCTCGTTCAGATCAACATCTGTAGTAGGACGGTTTGCATTGTTTCCACCAGCTACAGTCGGGTGTGCAGTGCTAAACAGGGTTACACCATCTCCAGAATTGAAGGTGGTAAAGCCATTGTTCAGCAAAGCTGCTGCCTTGACTTGTTTGGTGTACGCCATAGCCCGTGCAAGGGCTTTGGTGTAGCGAGCCGAAAGAGCATCGTACAGGTTATCTTCCATAGCCTCTTCGGTTACAGAAAAGCCCATTGCAACCGTTTCGTGGTTGTAACGAGCAGTGTACGACTCTTGCGCTGAGTCGAAGCTGATAGCAGAACCTTCAGGCTTTACTGGCGCTGCGCCAAAACCTGATAATTTCACCTCTTCTTCAAAACTACGCTCTGAGTTCTCCGTTTCGTAGATCTCAGCATGTTCGTTTTCATACTTTTCGTACTCAAGACCAAACAATGCGTTAAGACCGGGGAGTAGCTCCTTCAGGAGTTGTGCGCGTGTAATAGCCATTTTCTACTCCTTATGATGAGCCAGTTGTTGATGAATGCTGATGGTAATTAAACTTACACACCAGAATCGGGAAAGACGTTCCCTTCTCATCGCCCTGATCGCCGCCAAGATAATCAATGATGCGGATTGGGTTTTGCGGATCTGTATCCAGTTCCGAAATATCCAATGCAACACGGCTAATCTTTAGCGAAGTATTAGGTGCTGTTTGAACGAGAAGAGTGTTCTTGCCATAGATATCGCCTGTGTTTGTCGGCGCACCATCAGCTTGGATAGTGAACAGAACATTAGGATCATCTACGACATACGCCATAATATCCGAAGCAGCAGTGCTTGCTGGATATAGTTGACTGAACGTCTTTTGATTAGTGTTCGGATCTGTATACGAACACCCAAGGAAGATACCAACGATATCGATTGCTGTCGAATCATCGCCAGTGCCGGACTGCTTTTCGATTGTAGTTGCGGTTCCACCGTCAACTAGCTGTACGATATCTCCTGTTGCAATCGCAGTGCCGTATCCTGAAGCAATAGGATACTGGCGGAAAGCCTCAAGAGAACCGCTATCTAAGCGGCCAATCGGGCGCAGACCGAAGGGAGCGGCTACTGAAGACATACTTCTCTCCTTCTAATCAAGCCATTTGAACAATGGTAAGCGCCCCATAAAGGTTACTTACCAAACGAAGTTTTTGTTGTGCGCTCTGGATTCAGAACGGGCATTCTTGGGTCAGATTGGCGAAGATAACTGTTATCAACAGCATCTATTTGAGATTGATTCATCTCCTTGTGCGCCTCTTCTCTTGACTCAACATATTCTGTGGAGTTTTCGCAAAGTAGCAAACCTCCAACCTCAACATTACCCTGAAACTTAGAATCGTGATCAGGTATCACTTGTAACTCAGGATGATCTTCTGCCTTAACCGGAGTCCACCCATTACGAAACTTTCCAGATACATTCTTATTATCTGCCTCACCCATGATTGAGGTGCGAACCCAGCGATACTCAGTACCCTCTTTTGGTTCGGGGTCAGGAAGATTTGAAGGTCTCTGCCAGCTTTTTTTGCGCTCAGTCTTGTCTCTTGACTCGCTTGAGCGAGGTGTACGATTAGACATTAGATGCCTCCTTCATAAGTTGCGCCGCGTATTGCTCTGGGGTCAGGCCAAGCCTCTTGGCGAGAGAAACTTGGGTTGAGGTTAGCTGCACTCTGCGCGGTTTTTTTGCACTCCTATTAGCGGGGGCAACCACGTTACCAGTCTGACGGGGCGGTGCTTCCTCAACTTCTACCTCATCAAACTTGTCTGGAAATCTTTTGCGCATAGCCTCATCGACTGCGCCATAATACTCTTCTACCCTTTCTGGGTTCGCTGGATCAATACCATTCTTTTTTAGCCTCTCATGAACACCAAAGGCAAATCCAGTCATTTCTTCATCTTTACCAAACCATTCATTCTGTGCCGCCCACTGTTTTGTACGCTCATCAATTTCATACTTTTGTTGTTGGACCGGCTGTGGTTGAGGGACCGGAGTCTCCTCTTGTCTTTTCTTAGGTTTGTAGGAATCTACTCTAATCTTTTCTGTTTGCAGAGCAGTTAGTTGTTCTTGTGCGTCTACAAGTTTGTCTGGATCTCCAGTCTCATAGGCCTGCTTGTAATCTGCTTTAGCCTGTTGTAGCTGCGCTTCAAGCCTGCCTTTTGCTTGCTCAACAAGAGTATTCTCACCATCATCTAAAGTTTTGCGTAATCTATTGTTTTCTTCTTGCAGCTTTTGAGCGTAAGAAACAGCTTCTTCACGGATACGCTGGGCCTCCTCTTTTGCCCTACGCTCCTCATGATATTCGTATTTTATTTGCTTGATGCGCTTCTGTACGTTTTCTCCATAACTGGAGACCTCGTCATTATCATTCACATCTGCCTGCTCTTCATCCTTTTTCTTTGGACGATTACGATCTTCTTCTGGAGTATCATCGATAATATCGATTTCTAACTCACCAGTATCTACAACCTCTTCCTCGTTCTCATTAGGAAGGTCTTCATACTTTTCTGCTGGGTTCGTACTCATGCTCTTGTATATCCTCTTGGGTCATCGACAACTGCCTCAACAGTGTCATCGTTGATCAAACGAAATTCCTGCTTATCAATCTTGAAGCGTGTGCCTGAATAGGATCTGAAGATGACAAAATCACCCTCTTTGCAATAAGGACCGTTAGGAAACTTATCTTTATCCATGTAAGCATCAGGGCCAGCCTTGACCACAAAGCCAATGACTGAAGCTGTTTGCTCTGCTGATTTGAGGGAGTCGGGCATATAAACGCCGCTGTCCGTTTTCTCTTTTACCTCTAAGGGACTTATCAAGAGTTTGTAGCCTGATGGCTCTGGTATTCTCTGTTTTACATCTTCTTTGACTTGTTTAGCTGCTGAATACATTTGTCTTCCTTGCAGTGATTAAGGTTCACAGTACCTTGCGGGGTTAACCGGGTTATTCAGATTGCATTAATTGCTGTAAATCTAATACATCTCTTTCTATTAATGCAAGTGCTTCTACTTTCCCGACCAAACGTATATAATCTTCATGGTTTTCGCAACCACCACTAGCCATATGATCTGCGATATTATTCATATACTCTCTGATCTTTGATCTTATAGACTCAAGTTCATTCATTATCTCCAACTATCTCCCTTGCAATTTCACGCCCAAGCTCTATTCCGTCTCTAATGTCCTCTCGACGAATACTTTCTGCTTCTTGAGCGATTTGAACACCGAGTCTTGCGCCTTCACGCTTCTCTTCAGACTCGATACGATCCTTCTGTACTTCAACATTTGCTAGTTTTGTTTGAGTCTCTGATTGTAATTTAGCGATATCAAGCTGTTTTTTATGCTCAAACTCCGCCTCTTTTAGAGACAATTCACGCTGTTGTATTTGAGTGAGTGGATCTTGTTGCTGCTTCATGGCCTCTTCTTGTGCCATTTCTGCCTGATCTTTCTTCAATAGCTTTGCCGCAGCCTCAGATGCGAGGCGAGATATTTCAATCTCAATGTCTTCTGGCAGAGGCTTCTCCTCATCTGGCATACCGACACCAAGATTTTTCTCAATCTCTTTACGATATTGGAAGGCAACATGCTCCGTAACGTGAGCCGCCATGGCAGCTTGAATCGCACCAGCAAACGGACTTTGCCCAACAATCTCTTGTAGTTTTGGATCTTGTGCCGCAGCCAAGTGAACTTGTATATGGGCTTCGTGATCCTGATACTTAAACGCTTTGACAGGCTCTTGCTTGAGCATAGCCATATTTTCTGTGACTGGATCATGAGGCTTGATGTCCTCTGGCAACTTAATAATCTCATCTGCGTCTTTGATGCCAAGAACCTCTAACATCTGCCTATGCAGCTTGCCCATATCATAAAGATTGGGAGCCTGCTGCGCTAACTGAAGAGCCGCCTGATACTGCACCACACGTTGTGACATAGTGGCTGCGTTTGGATCAGATACCGGAACAACATCAACACGATCATCAAAGTCTTTACGGCGATCAAAATCTCCGTCCATCTCATAGGCATACTCTGATGGCATGTAGTCCTTGATGACTACAGACAACAAACCAAGCTCTCTTTTTAGAGCCGCATGAAGTCTAGCCTGAACACCAGACATTACTTTCATGCTACGCTCCATGAGAGCAAGCGTTGTTCCTACTGGAGCCTGTGGATTGAGGTTTCCAACCTGTACATCCGCAACGGAGCCAACCCTTCTCCCCTCTTCAACAATGTTTCCGAGCAGTTGATATAAAACTGAGGACGGCTCCTTGTAAGGAAGGAATGCAATCGAATCCCTGATTGCACCACCCGGTACGTCCACATCCCTGAACTCACCCGGCATGAGAGGCGAATCATCACCTTTAATCCGAAGACCCCTAGCTTTGAGGCCAGCAGGAAGATTAGATAACGTACCCGCATCGATAAGTTGACGAAGTATAGATGTGGCGCTTTTAGCAAGACCGCCGATAAGGTGGATAAGGCCTGTTCCATAAAAACCAAGCCCCGGCAGATAACGGTAATGTACAAAGTGCTGCCTTTTACGCTTTTTGGGATCAGTCTCATACCAGTTCCTTCTTATCGACAAGATAATCTTTGATGACTTGTCGAGTGTAACAACATATGGACGAGCTATGCCATCTGGATCATCAAATGGCTCTGGCATATTTAGATCAACATGAGTTTCTAGTATCGTGTGCCTGTCATCATCTTCGATAACAGCGCTCTCTCCCTCAATCTCATCATACTTCTCTTGGATATCTGAATAGTCTGGCTCAGGATCTGGCAACTCTATATCACGATAGAAACCATTAACCTGAAGCTCGACAATCTCATTTGCATTTTTCTTCATTACGTGCGTATAGCGAGGACATGTGGCGAGATCAGATGCGCCGTATGAAACAACAAAATCTTCTGCTGGCACAAACATGGCAGCAGGACGCTCCATGAGAGGATCATAATAGACTTTCTTGAAAGCGGAGCCTGCAAGAGGAAGACGGAACAGCATCTGTTCTGTTTCATCTCTATATTCTGTCATCTTTTCTGTAAGAAGATAATTCATCTCCTCTTCTACACGTTGAGCCTGCTCAACCTTTTCTACGTCTTTGCGGCCAACTATCTTTGTACGTACAGGTCCAGATGCTGGAAAAAGCTCCCCCATTGCCTGAGCCTGAAATCGAACAACAGCTTCTGTAAGGAGAGGGTGAAATACACCAGCAGCACCCTGCCAAGGCTGGGTTCTTTCTTCAATCTTCATTCCCAAAAGATCTAAACCACGAGTATAGCTTCTTGCCCAATCACGGCGTGACTGCTTATCGCTTTCAAAATCTGTAACTAGTTCAGATGCCAAAGACTCAAGATCTGCGTCATCCATATATTCTGCTAAATTAGCATCATGATCTGGACCCATGATTTCATCTGCAACGTCACCAGAGAAATCTATAACCATCGCACCATCATCATCAGATATCGATATCGCTTCAGGGTTCACAACTTCGACTTCGACAGCCTCTGTACCTTCAGCATCCACATCGGATGGTGTCATTTGCTTCTCGACTGCCATTTTAAATCCCCTTAATAATACTCAACCGGCCTTCTATAGCTCGGTTCATCGTCCCACTCATCCATTGAGGTTCTAATCCAACCCCCTTGACGGAATCTCAGCAGAGCCTGAGTGGTAGAGTCAACTAAATCATCGTGATCCCCAGAAGGAAATGAGGCACACTCTTCGATAACCTCATCCGCCCATCTTGTTGCAGGACACCATATAACACCACTGGCAAATAAATCACTAACTGCATTTACACGGGCTATCTTATCTTGACCTCGCGAAGGTGTAAACTCTGTCACGGGGATACCCATCGCACGAAGCTCAAATATTAGTGGAGATCCAGCAGCTTTCGCCTCGACAATCATCTGATCTGGCTCATATTCCCAGTATTTTTCGTATGCTGCTCTTTTCAAATCTGGAAACTCAAGTTTTTCTTTATAAGCATCTAGCAATATGAGATTTGGATGTGATTCTCCATTCTCATCAGGGTGATAAAACACTCCCCACGTTGTACAAGCGCTGTAATCGGCCCTTTGAGTCTTTAAAAACGCTGTATCCCAGCTTTGAATGATAGCTTCACAGGCTGGAGGGTTGGAACGCTCCCATTCTTGCCACCATTCTCGTTTAATTAGCGCCCCTTCTTCCGAAGTTGGGTTCTGTTGGTACTGTGCAGACCATTTTGAGACAGGAAGTTCTGCTTTTAGCGACTCAAGTTGCTCAATCGGCCAAAATTCAGGCCACAATGGCTTGCCAGACGGCATGATTGCAGGGAGTTCTATGACTTCCCACTCATCTACACCCTCTTTTTGGGTGACAGACTTGATAATTTTACCTGTCAGGTCTCTGGTAGACCATCTGGTCATAACAATTATGATAGCTCCCCCCGGCTGGAGTCTCTGCCTTGGTCCAGATGTGTACCATTCGTAGGTTTTCTCGTAGACTTCTGCGTTGTAAGCCCCCAGTGCCGCCTCCTGCTCCGAGTGCGGGTCGTCAATAATGAGAACATCAGCTCCTTTACCAGTGACTGCACCACCCACACCAATAGCAAAGTAATCTCCCCGCTTATTTGTGTTCCATCTGCCTGCTGCTTTGGAGTCAGAGGACAACTCTATACCGGGAAACACGCTTTGAAAATCATCTTGGCCTATCAGGTTCCTAACCTTACGGCCAAAACCAACTGCCAGTTCGGCAGTGTGTGCCGTCTGAATGATTTTTTTCTCTGGGTATCTGCCAAGAAACCATGCTGGAAACAGATATGAAGCAAACTCCGACTTGGTATGCCGGGGTGGCATGTTGATTATCAGTCTCTTCAACTCACCGTTTGCTACACGTTCAAAAGCATCAGCCATGATCTCATGGTGCCGTCCACCAATGAAAGCAGGCCACATCTTTCTCACGAATGTCAGGAAATCATCACGAGACTCTTCTCGCTCTTTCGCTTCTTCCAACTCAACAATAAGGTCGAGCATCTCTTTTTGATCTTCTACAGGAAGGGTGCTTATCTTTGCTTTTATCAAAGCAAGATCATTCATTCACAATCTCCTGAATGTAATGACGGCGGGGAGCGGAAAGGAACGCTACACCCGCCGGGGATGAAGGGAGACTTACATCCCCCTAAATTATAGACGTAGTATTCCTGTTCTTCCATCCCCTTATGCGGCGCTTCGTTTTTTTGGCCTTCCTCTTTTCTTTGGAGGAGTCAGTTTAGCTTTGCCAGTTACAATTCTTTTTGGTTTGGTCTTTTTCTTAGCCGGTGATTTACCACCAACCCAAGCCTCATTTATTGTAGGGGTTTTCTTGTCATCTCCCTTTAGTCTTCCTTTTTCATCTCTAGCCCTCTCAGGACTTGGGAAGAAAAAATTCATTATAGCTTTTAACATCATTTTTCCTTTCTGAAAGTTAAAGCCCCTATATTATAATATATATATATTTTAACATAAATGATTAATGTATTATAATATATTAATATATAGGCTTGGGAGACAAAGATGCCTTTTTTACAAAGTAATATAAATCATTTCAAATGTTGGGTTAGGCGTGAATACACGTGTAATCACATGAGATATCATGGTGAGTTTCTTCATGCAATGTGTATTGCTGTGACGACAATGCCTAATCGGTGTTTGAGTTTTCAAGTAATATTCACAGGATGTGAAACAGATGATGAGGATGAGCCAAATGTGCATGGTGGGGCCATGTGGGCTAGAATGCCAATCACCGCGTTAGTTGGTGACACACCTTTTGAAGACTGGCCTGAACCAATGCCGGTTCATTACGCCCAGCCATGGGATTGCATGTCACACACTCATTCAGTCTACACGCTAAACAGAGCAACGCCTTGTCCATGGCTTGCAAAGGTAGACAGCGAGTTCTACCCAGCCAAGTATCTGTTTACAGTTGACTACACTGATAGCGAGATTGCAGATGACCCTGCACAACACAAGCAGAGCCATGTCATGGAGCTTCTAGATGCAGGTAGTTGGACAGGAAACATCATAGCGTTACCTAACAACCGCGTGAGAGTCACACATCCAGCGTGGTTTGAAACAGGTGAAGGCGCACCAGACTTCCTGCCATCGCAGCATATCCACTACTCAAAATCAGATCTGGACTACACGTTAGACACAACTCAGATCTTCAATAACCTCTATGCAGAGGATGAGTAAGTTACAGGTAACTTTTTAAAAATTTTTTAGTGATACCCACCCCCCTAGGATTCCTAGACAACTAGAATACCGTTTAACGGCGTTTTAAGAGCCTTGTGGCACCCTTAGAACATAAAAGGGGTAGGGGTGTAGCTAAATGCACTAAAGGGGGTTGTATGGGCTTTTGAGAGAGTTTGAGATTGAGTGAGCAGATGTTCATGTATATACGACCGCAGTGCCGCGCACTATCACCGTGGGGTGGGGGAGGGTGGGGTCCAGCCATCAGCCAGATCAATCACCACCCATTAGCCGGTCCAGCCGCTTCCGCAGATCCGCTTCGATATCGGACGCTGACCGCTCCGCATCGTCGGCCTGTTCGATCCTATCAGTGAACATGCCGATGGTTCGGCCCACTAATTCGATTGCCCTGATCCTCGCGCCGTCAGTCTCTGCCTGATCGGCTTCCTGTGTGAGCCGTTTCAAAACCCACTCTTCTCGCCTGCGCTCTATCGTGCGGCGATCTGCTTCCATATCAGCTTGAATGGCTTTGATCCTTGTGGTGACCTTGGGGTTCTGTGCCAGCTTGCATGCTTCTGACCATATGGTGCTGTCACGCATACCCTCTGCCGAATAGCAATCTCTGTAGGCCTCACTCAGCATGGCACCTTTTGCCACCTGCATGGCGAATGCTTCCTGCTTGGGTGTTAGTCTGTCTTCCTTACCGACTACCCTTAGATGTTTACCCTTACCCTTGCTTGTATTCTTTCCCATTGTATTGCCCCTATCCATAACCCAGCACCTTGGCGGTGGGCCTTTCGCGGTTTTACCTATCGGCACCCTATCTGATTTATTCCCCCATGAAAAGTTATCGGTAACTTTCCCCATACCCTAAAACCTCAACATGCCTTTAATCGCCCTCAGAAGCCCACTGACGGCCTTTGGGTGTTTTCCGGTACTTTCCTACCAAAAAGATGCTAGAGGCGTTTTTAGCTTCCAGCCTACGTTACAGACCAGATATGAAAATAATTGGAAAATAATGTAAATAAATGGGTTTTGCCTCTTCACAAACACAAAAATCCATGATATTGAAGCGTACTGCTTCAGCAGAGCGCGACACCGGATGTCGCGCTGCCACCGGCATAGGAGGATTACAAAGCCGCGATAAGCACCTTGGGTTGGCCGCCCAGCGTCACACTGAAAGCCCCACTGTCTGTGACAACGGCTTACGATGCACCCCTTTCCCTGCATGCTTCAGTGACCAGATGACCGCCCACTTCCAGCGTGATGGATGCCAGACCCTACAAAGAATGCGATGGTGGCAATCCAATGCCTGAAGCGACTGGGTCAAACTCAAATCAACCGATAGGGCGGAAGATGGGCAGACTGACAACCTGCCCTACCTGTCGTATGGGATCGTACCCATGCCTTGAAGAGATACGCGAAACAGGAGCCAATATGACTGACATCATGATGACCGAATACCGCCATGCTAAAATTGCTGAGTTGCTTTCCATTATGTGGGCTTGCAATGACGCTGACAGCGATAACGCCCCAGAGTGGACACGCCCGATGATGGTTGGTGCTGTTTGCAACCCACTGATGAAAGCGGTCAGGGGTCTGCTGAATGGTGATTTCTACATCTATGACGATGCCGGTGACCTTATCGAACAGGTTGTCACTGAACTTTTGGACAACAATGTCCACGAGGGATATGGCGTGACGCAAGCAGTCAACATTGTTTTGAATGACGTTCAATAGGAGGGACAACCATGAAAAACATCACTCGCCACTATGGAATTTTGAAGTTAATCGAGCGCATGGACAACAGCATCAACGGCAACCCTCGTTTTGAATTGGCGGTCATGGACCCCAACGGTAAAGGGTTGGGCTGGTCATTCAGAACACGCAACGATGACATTATCAACTACATGTTAGAGGGCTGGCTAGACCAGCCTGTCGAGGTTGAGATCGGCACTCACTATGGCAAGCCTACTTGCAACTGGCTCAAGCCATTAACTGAAAATCAATTCAACAAAATTTTGGAGACTTTGTAATGAAAGAATGGATGGTTGTTAGATTTACCGGTGTTGGTGATGTTTACGAACTCATGACTGCGAAAGCCGGTGATATCAAGATATGGCCCGATTATACAAACTCAGGTGTGGTCTACGATAGCCCAGCCTATGAGATTGTCTACCGCACTTCAGATTATAGAGAGGCTCAATTCGTAGCGCGACATGAAAGGCTACATCAAAAATTTTCAAAAGATATTGGCGTCCTGTAACCAACAAATATCATAGGGGCTTTGCCCCTGTGTCTATGTCTGATGCTGACATACTGATGAGCCGATAGCACAACGGCGAAACACAAACCTTTTCGGGAGTTATGATATGCCTACAAAAAACACTTATGTTGACCCTTTCGCAAACAACAACATCCTCGACACTCTGAATGATCTTCAAGGTCAGGTTGTCACATTGCAGGGCAACAAAAAAGCCGACACTCAAGCCATCAACGGCCTTGTCATTGATCAATATGCCCAGCTTATCCCTGCCGCTATTTCGGTGGGTGTTCGCGTCAACACCAAAAAGGTGGAGGGCGTTGGCGATATCGAAAAGGGCAAAATGATTGGTGGCAATCTTGCCATAGACAACTTCAAAAATGCCCTGAGAAAAGATGCCGGTTTTGAAGATGCTGTTTGTAAAAAGCGGTATGAGAATACCATCAAAGCCATCGTCTCTTTTGGGTGGTACAAGAACGCATCCAACCTGACTGCTGATGGTGTCAAGGCGGCATTTAAGGATGCTGGCGTTACTTCTGAGGCTAAATTGGCCGCGCATGTCAAGCAGGGCAAGCCTGTCGGTGATATGGAAGCGCTAGCCCAGCGTCTGTTCGGCAAACACAATCATGATGGCGGCTTCAACGCCAGCAAGTTTAGCGAGACAGATTGGGCCGAGTTCGACAACCAATATCGCAAGTATAAAGCGGCTCGTATCAAGGCCGACAAGAGTGCGGCAGAGGAAATGGCTAAAGTTTCTGAAGAGAACGAGGTAGTCGATGCCGTTGTCGATCAATTCTAAACTGGGGGATTTATTCCCCCTTTTCTTTTGGGAGAGACAAAATGTCAGACAAAGCAACTATGAGAATGCAGCTTTTCAAGTGCCATGTTCGCGATTGCGAGGCGAGTAATATGGAGCCTCTCAAGTGGGAAGCCTTCAAGCAGGCCCACCGTGAGGCCTTAGCCCATGCCAAGATAACCGGCCTTGACGCCGGAAGCCTCGCTGTAGACATGGCAACACGCCACGCACGGTCCATCGCGCGGAAGGTGAGAGACAAAGCCATCTGTCACATGTTCGACAGTGACCTCAACATCACTGTTCAACAGGTGGCAAACAGATTTGGTCTCGCCACCAGTGAGGTCAATACCATCCTTCGATGGAGCGATATGAATAAATAAAAGTTCTATCTAACTTTTAACCAACCTTCAACCTTTTGGGAGACAAAGAATGAATAGAAAAGAGCGCCTTCTGTCGGGCTGGTATGGCAGATTTTTTTCCGGTCACTTCACCAAGCAGGACGGCTCACATCGTCCTATCTGGGGTGTGATCAAGAACGATCAAAACATTCCGGATCATCTGATCGTAGTGTTTGATCTGAGAAAAAAGCAGTATCGCCGCTTTAACATCGATCTGCCTTTCACCATCAAATCAGGCCGTGCCTTTGTCGCTGCTGCATCGAAAGAAATCGATGAATACTACGATGCCTACTACGCTCAGTGTGTAGATCAAAACGTATAACCAATCTTCAACCTTTCGGGAGTGTTTCAATATGAAACTTTCACTTGCTAAGACTATCTTCGAGGCTTCATTCGATAGCCAAATTGCCAACCGCGAGAGCCGTGATGCTGACCGGACCATACCGTATGCAATCGCTGGCATGGGCATGGGCAAAACATCCATGGTTCAACAGATCAGCGCAGAACGCGACTGGGGGCTGTACATTCTCTCACTTGCCTCAATGGATGCCGCTGAGGTGAATGGCATCATTGCCTTGCTTGATGGCGAGGCCCATCGTGTCATGCCATTCTGGCTTCGCCGCATCCATGAGATGGCCGCCAGCTATGAGGTGGTTGTCCTGTTCTTGGATGAGTTGCCACAGGCACCTGTCGCCAACATGAATGTTGGGCGTCAGCTTATCAACGAGTGGCGTTGCGGCGAGTTCGACTTGCCCCACAATGTCGTGATCTGTGCGGCTGGCAATCGCATGTCAGATCGGGCTGGCACCAACAACATGCCTTCGCATCTCAAGGACTGCCTGATGTTCCTGCCTATCGATCCTGATGTCGAGGATGCCATTGCCTACATGGTTGCCAACGGTGTGCATGAGGATGTCACTGGCTTCCTTCGCGCACGGCCTGAGTTCGCGGTCAAGTTTGATCGTGACGCTGATGCCAACCCATCGTTCCGGTCATGGGATCGTGTCAGCACCATTTTGTCATGGGGCTTGCCGCAAGTTGCTGAGGCTGAGGCCGTTGCCGGTACTGTCGGGCGTCCTGCCACCGCTGACTTCTATGGCTATCGTAAGATGAAAGCCAACATGCCTGATCTCGACAATGTGATCAGTAACCCTGACACGGCTGAGGTGCCGCATGATGCCATGGTCCTGTATGCACTGGCATCCGGCTTGGCGTATCGTATGACGCAGGGCAATGCTGGAAACATCCTGCGTTATCTCAAGCGGCTGGATCAGCAAGAGTTCGTTGGCTTCTGCCTCAAGGATGCTTGCAACCGTGACCCTGAGATCAAGAAGTCTGAGGCTGTACGGCAGTGGATCATCAATGGTGGTGCCGATCTTTTCCCACCAGAATAAACCAGTATTGGGGCGGTTATGCCGCCCCTTGAAAGTTCCATATAACTTTTTTGGAGATCAAGATGAAAGCAGAATTAAAGATTGCCCAGAGCAAAACGCATCTATTTTTGCACCAGCCATTCTTTGGCTCTTGTGCTGCCGGTCTCAACTTTGTCGAGACTGACAAGGTGCCTACCATGGCAACTGATGGCCGTTCCATTTTGTGGAACCGTAACTTCGTTGATGGGCTTGATCAGAAGACAGTTGAGGGTGTTATTGCTCATGAGGTCTTGCACGTTGTGTTCAAACACATGCTTCGCATGAACAAGCGCAAGCACAAAAAATGGAATATCTGCACAGACATTGCCATCAATGACATTCTTGTCGAGAGTGGTTTTTCTATTCCAGAAGATGGATTGTTCAGCACTACCAAGCCCGAATGGAATAAATACAAGGGCTGGATGGCTGAAAAGATTTACGCCGACATGCCAGAAGATTGTGAGGAAATAGGCGGTGACTTCCCCACTTGGGGTGGAGTGTTGCCAATGGAAGGTGAGGATGGTGGCGATATGTCAGAGGCTGAGACCCAGCAGGTTGAGGCTGAGATGGACATTCGCGTTATGATGGCCGCTGACGCCGCCAAGTCAGTCGGTAAGCTGCCATCTGCTATCGATCAGCTAGTGCAGGTTATGCGGCGCTCACAAGTCGATTGGCGTGATGTTCTGAGCCGCTTTATTGGTGGTGATCAGCCTGATGACTACACATGGCGCAGACCACAGAAGAATGCTTGGTTCAATCAGGGCATATACATGCCCAGCATTGATCGCATGGGTGCCGGTGACATCATCATTCTTGGCGACAGTTCTCGCTCAGTGACTGATGAAGAGTGGTCCCACTTCCTTGGTGAGATCAATGTGATCAGTGATGAACACAAACCCAACTCTGTCACCGTGATCACCTTCGATACCAAGGTCCAGACCGTCAAGCGGTATGAGCAGGGCGAGGTCATTGAGAAGGTGGCACTAGCTGGCAGGGGCGGCACTCGCGTCAAACCAGCATTTGACTATGTTGAAGAGCATCAACTGCCTTGTGATAACATGGTGGTCTTGACTGATCTTGAGATCAGTGACTTCCCCGATAAACCGGACTATCCGGTGCTTTGGGTTTCAACCGATATCGGCTCCGACAAAGCCCCATGGGGTGAGGTTGCCGTTCTTAAAATGGGAGATTGATATGAGTACAGTTAAGCAGCACAAGTTTCTGTCTTTCGCGGCAGAACAGATCGCTCAGGCAAAAAGGGACTGGGGTGCGCCTCAGTCCTACGTCAAAGAGGCTATGAAGGGGAGTAGGTATCGAATGAAAGGTGATGCCGATACATTTGATGATGATCTTAAAATGATTAGTCGCGATGCCTCTGATGCCTTCTATGAATACATTCATAATCTCGCCAGAGGTATGCAGTCTATTCGCCGTGATAGGCGACAAAGGGCCGTATATGAGCCAATGACAAAGCATAACAAGTACAGTCGTAGACAGGCTGGCTCAGTGCTTGATACAGCTTTTCCTAGATCACGTTGTAACATTTACATCAAGGGTGATAAGGCTTCTAATGCTGATAGTGAGGTCGGTGTCAGTCATGACGGCTCTGATTATTGGCTCCGCAATTATATCACTGTCTCTGCCGCTTGGGGTAAGACAGTTTTTGATCGCGGCATTCCTATAGTCAAATCATCTAATGGCTTGCGCTTTATCCTGTCTGCCAAGCCCAAAAATGTTCGTAACATCAACAGCGAGATGACCAGAGTATTTGAGGTCAGGGCTTTTGGCATTCATCAAAAGAAGGCTTTCCGCGAGGATGGCTGGCTAATGGTGCATGGTGATAGCAGTGGCGAGAAGCCTGTCTGGGATTATTCTGAGGCAGACAGGAAGTATGCACAGAATAACGTACATGCCTTCCATGTATATCTAGGTGACTGCAAAGCCTTGTTTGATCGTAGGGTTAAGAAGTACGTCCTAGATCAGTTCGATATCTAACCAATATTGGGGGCGGCTATGCCGCCCTCAAAAGTTACATGTAACCTTTTATGGAGATCAGAATG
>Ga0209645_1000735_pt1 | contig 16769 bp, 25 predicted proteins | sample ETNvirenome_6_30_FD_184070 | JGI IMG/M metagenome (GOLD analysis project Ga0209645, IMG submission 184070) | Marine viral communities from the Pacific Ocean - ETNP_6_30 (SPAdes) (version 2) | ecosystem: Environmental > Aquatic > Marine > Oceanic | place: Pacific Ocean | collected 2013-06-19
AGCATCTTTCATCATTCGTTGGATTATAGCCGCTAACTTAACTATCTGGTCATCGTTTCTAACTGAAACTTCCATATATTCCTTTATCAATGGAACAACAACTGTGGCATCATTTATATCCTTTACCAATGGTTCTAATTGAGCTATTAGTAATTTAATCTGTCTATCTTTCTTTTTTGAATTGGTGTAGATGTCAGACATAATATCAGCAAATGACTTACCTTTAAAAAGTTCTGTATCTTTATTCATCAAATTCCTTTAACTTATAACTATTAGATAGATATCCATCTCTATTATATTCTACCAACAACTCAGCATAAATACGTTTCAATCTACCAACAACCTTTGTTATATATTGAGTATGTACACCAGTTCTCTCTCTAATAAGTATGTAAAGAGCTTTCTTATTGTAAGAATACAAATCATTACGAGTTCTAAACAATTCATTTATACTATCTGCAATGGCCCTATCTCTATCTTTCAAAAACAAATCAAATAAATGGATATCAATGTATTCAACATATTGGTCTATAAAATCTGATTTTGATTCTTTTGCATTATACGCCACAACCTCATTTACAATATTTCTTGATGTATCAATTTTTGACATATCATCTCTAGCCTTCATTCTAGCATAATTTGCATTGTTTTCATTAAATAAATAATTTCTAGCCACTACTGTAAAATAAGAAAAAGCTCTACCATTCTCACCATTAAACTTATGTATCTTTTCATTCAAGAAAGCAACTACACTTGCCTTTACATCCTCATATGGTACATCAAAATAGTAAGTCTTATATGTATGAATTACGTTTTCTGATAATTTGTTAAATGGGTAATGTATAAATCTGTTATAGATTTTATTTTTCAATCTTTGGTCTTCACAATTATTATATGCATTTATAGCAATCTCTGTAATTTTTGTAAAGTATCTTTTATTCTTTCTCTTTCGTGGCATCTAAATCCAATTTTTTATTTAACATTTCCATCGAACTTTTTATTTGTTGAAATATAAATCCCGATTCGTCATCAGATTCAAATGAACCTAATCTATCTACTTGTTTCATTTTATCGTATGCCGATTTCATATCATTATAAAACTCTAAAAAAAACTCATCAGTTTTCTCTAATTCTTCTTCCATAATCTCATACTTAACTAACAAATTACGAATAACATACATTTGTAGTATAAGTGTAGCAACAGAAATGATTAGGAAAAGTGTTGTAAATAACATATTTTATAATTTAACTTTGGGAACTTGTATCACCGAAGATAGATTTGAAATCAATCTTCTCTGGCATTTTTACGTTTTTTAATTTTTGTTTTTTAGATGGTCTACCACCCACATTCTTAGTCTGTGGTTTTTTATTAGTGTTCATTACTCTGTTCCTCTCAAAATTTGAGGCTATCATATCGGCTTGATGCATAACAAATGGTAGTGATGTTTTTAGTACATTATCTTTATTATACGTAATATAATATCTTTTGTTACCTTCATCGTATAATCCATCAGTTAATTTAATACCAATGTACTCCTCTTCAGTAATTTTAATACCATAATGGTTTAACATCCAAAATGTTCTATCGTTCAATTCCATCCAATGCATATCTGGATTTGTTTTATAAATCTTACCTTGATTATCAATATGCCATTGTGAATCATTTGGAATGTACCAACTCTCTTTGTCATTACCCACTTTACCTAAGTCGTGGTGTAGTGCTGTAAATATTAGAGTTTCTTTGTCAAAGTCTAATGACATACCCAAAGTTTCATATAACTCATAAATTTTAATTGCATTATAAGTTACTCTTAAAATGTGGTCAATGTATCCACCTGCAAATGCATTGTGAAAATGTTCAGTTGTTGAGGCTGGTGTAAGTACGATTCTATCTTCCAATAAATCATACATCTTGTTTAAGGATTCCAATCTATCACCACTAAAAGTTTGGTTGATTAGTTTTCTAAACTTATTATAGTTTTCTTGGATTTTATTTTCATCTAAGATGTGTATCATAATTATTTTTCAGTTTCTTCTATGATTGATAATAACTCACTTTCTCTATAAATGTTGTAAGTCTTTCCATTGTTTTTGTGCTTGAAACCAGTACCCTCTAACAGAACGGTATCTCCAACTTGAACAGTCATTGGAATTTTATCACCAGTATGAGTGAATAACCCACCACCTACTGCAATTACTTTACCTAACATTGTTGTTTCAGAACCCGATGGTTTGTATAACCCACCTTTTGTTTTTTCATCGTGTCGTTTAATTATCTCAATAACGACTCTATCACCTAACGGTTTATAATTCATTTCCATAACTTAAATTATTTTATCTATTATACCTAATTCTAATGCTTTTTCTGATGTGATGAAATAATCATTTTGTTGATTTGATTTCCACCACGTTTTATCTTTCTTAGTACACTCTTCCATAATCTGATTACAATCCTCTTCTAATTGTTCTGCAAATCTAGCATTGGATTTTATATCAGATAACTTACCAGCGGTAAATGAAGATAATTGATGTACCATTATTTTTGAATGTTTTGATGCGGCTCTTAGACCAGTCCCAGCGGTTAGTAATAGTGCCGCGGCTGACATTGCCATACCTCTACAAACTATATTTGTTTTTATACCATCTGTATCTAAAGAACGAATATAATCAATTAAACCTAAAGTTTCAACAACATCACCACCACCTGAATTTAGTAGTATTGTTATTGATTTTAAATCTGTATTAATCTTTTTGAGTAATCTTACTTTTGATACAACATCAAATAATAGACCAGTTTGGATATCATCTTGTATTAATATAATATTATCAGTAATATCAATACCATAATCAAACTCTCTAAATTCTTGAAACCATTTATCACGTTCTCTGTCTGATGATGTGTTGTTTGCATCCAAGTCATTTGTGGATGGTCGATTATCATTATACAAACTCATATATTATTGTTTAAATTTATATTTTACATAATATACAAAAAATATTCCAATATTCCAAATTTATTTACCAGTATTTGCATTATCACCATCACTATATCTACCTTTACGTGGTTCATTATATAAGTTTATATTTGGTTTTGGTGCCTTCTTTTTTGGTACTTCCTTGATAGGTTCTTCCTCAACCTCTTCATCAACCTCAGGTTCTGGTTCAGGCTCTTTAATAGGATTAACAATTTCAAATGGAATTGATTCTACTGTTTTATGTGGTTTACCAAAGCCTGTGAGTTTGTTTAATGCTATAACCATTGCTATTGCCAATGGGTCAAACACAAATACTATCAACAATGTAAACCAATTCACAATAACATCCATTGACTTACCTGTAAGTTTTGATAAGTATCTTAATGGCCCAATCTCGGCAGCTGCTTCATTGTTAGACTGAATATCTAATATTTCAAAATCTAATTTAGTTACAGAGTCAGTTAATGATTCTACTTTTTGTGATACTTTATTTAATATCTCTTTATTATCATCCAATTGTTTTTGTAGAGCTCTACGAGTTGATGATGACGTAGTAGTTATAATTTGACCAGTTTCTCTATCTTTATACTGAATAACGTTATTTGATAATCCTTTAGATAATTCTAAAATAGATGTATTTAATTGTTCTTTCTCAACCACAACCCCATCTAACTGAGTTTGGAATCTATCTTTCTTTAATTCTATTACTGCAACTTTCTTATCTGTAATCATTAATTCATCAGATGTTTTTTGATATGCCGCAGTTAAGAACCCATATATACCAACTGATGTAATTACCATAAGTATAAAAACAGCCAGACATAGATAGTACTTCATCCAACCAGCTATTTTCCAATGATTGTGTAGGTATGATGCCACAACAAGTTTTGAAAATTCTAATCCACCTGCTAAAATTATTACCTCAAATTTAGCACCAGCAAATAAAGAACTTAAACCGAATACAGAATAATATGCAGCTGAACCTGCCAGTAGTAAAGTACTGGCAATCATCAATAACACAAACATATTATGACTGTTGAAAATTTTTTTCATTTTTTTTCTCATTTTTTAGTTTTATTAAATTGTTAAATTGTATTTATATATAAATCATTTCCTGTAAATGGAAATAATGGAATTAAAAATCCCATTAATAAGTATTAAATTATTAATAGAAATAATTAATAATAAAACAACCTTAAAGGACATTCTCTGCCAAATTGGCTTTTCTGTACTCCATAATAGTTAATTCTTTCATTTTAGACTCAACCATTACATCTACCTTGTTACCATAAGTCTTAATAGTATCAGATATGAAATCTGAATGTGCTTGTGGCTTAATCTTAGTATTACCTTCGTGTAATGCCTTAGACTCGGAGTAATGTACCACAGGTGTAATACCCTCAGGCCAAGTTGTCATAGCTAATTCTAATGCCTCTTTCTCAGATAACCCACCAGTATTAAACTTGTGGTGGTGATAATCAAATACAATTGGAATACCAATACGTTGATGTATATACATTAAGTCTTTTACAGAGTACATACTAGCTTTGTCATCATTCTCTACAGTAAGACGAGATTGTACTGAATAAGGAAGTCTTTCAAAGTTTTTACAGAATCTATCCATTGCAGATTGTTTGTCTCCATAAACACCATTACAATGAATATTTAACTTGTTATAAGGTGTATGTGATAAACCCATCATATCAAAGACCTCACCATGTATTGAAAGGTCTGTAATCGTATTCTTTACAACATTTTCGTTTGGAGATACCAACACATTAAACGGGCCAGGATGAGCCGTTATACGTTGATTATATTTCTTAGCCAAGTGACCTGCACCATTTAGTAGATTCTTGATACGATGATAGTGTGGCATATCTGATAGTTTGTATTCAGATGCCCAAGGAAACAGATTAGATGTTGTCCTAAAAAAGTTGATACCATTTTTGTGATTCCATTTGATGATTTCAATCAAGTCCCTAACATTCTGAATACCCAACTCTGAAGCATATTGGATACCCTTTTGTTGGAATGTTCTTTTAATCATACTACGATTGGTAGTAATATTTTTTTTACGTAGTGTCATATTAATACACGCATATCCTAAATTCATAATATATAATTTTTAATAGTAAATAAGTTACACTGTAAAGATAATAAAAAAAGGGAACTTTTCCAAGCTCCCTTATGTTAAATAAATGTTAAAATTAATTAGGTTCTAAATCCACGATATCCTTTACAAAATAAAAGTAAGGTTCTTTTCTAAAAACTCTATCTGCCCTAAGATGTTCTTTCCAAGTTTCAATTATAGGGTTATGTTCTATATGAACCTTTCTAACCACTAAATATAATTTATCACCAGCCTTTATAACTTCTTTGTTAAACATTATTTAACTTTAATTTGAATAAGTTTTCTTTTCTTATCCTCTAATTTTGGAATTGTTAAATTCAATACACCATTTTCAACAATGGCCTCAGTTTTAGATAAATCAAAATCTTTATTAATTTTGAGTCTCTTGTTAAAAGTTCGACCATCAGTCTTACCCTCAATGGTTAAAATAAAATCATCTGCAGAAATAGTGAAATCTGTTTTGGAGAAACCTGGTACATCAAATTCCATTTTGATGTTATCACCATCAATCTTATAATCAGTTGAAAATTCTCTTGGTAGATTTAAAAATGTATCAAATACATCACTTAATAAATCGTTGTTGTAAGTTCTTGTTAATAGCATAATGTATACTCTTTTTTTTAAAGTTTAAAAATAATTTATACTTACTATTAATCAATTACTATACCAACTCAAAATATATGACATAATGTCAAAATATATGACACGATGTCAGTTCATTGATATTGGATTAGATTTACCTAATAAAACATAGGTCATAATGACATTTTCTTTTGTGATGGTTAGTTTACTATCTGTCATCATAGCACCATTCATCATCATTAAATCTGCAATATCTTGTATATCATCCAATGTTTTGGCCGTTATCCTAACTCCCTTTGGAGATGGGGCATCATAACTAAATTCAGTTTCTCTTTTTAACTCATCCCATATATCAGAATCAGCATCATCACCACCCCACATAAAATCATCAACCTCAGCTAACATCAAGTCATATATGTATAGCAGTTTATCATTGTCTTCTAATTCATCAAAGAATTCATATTCATCACTATCCCAATAATCTTTATTAATCATAAGCCGTCCTCCTATTTTTTATAAATATCTATTATATCTCCTTTTCTTTTGTAAATTGTGTTTAAAATTTTCAATACATTCTTTGGTAAAACCTTCCTTTCAGTTTCAACATGGTTATTACATAACCCAACAAACCGTATAAGATACTGACAATCTACATTAAAAGTTGTAGCTTCGGATTGTAATGTTATTCGTATCAAATCAAGCCGTCTATCCATTCTTGAAATGTATGCATCACATGCACTAATATCTGATTCAAAGTATGTTTTGATAAGAGTTTTTTCTAAATAATATACTTGGTTATTCGCAACCAATAGACTCTTACTATCAGCCGCATTATTATAAGCTTTTACTTTGTCAACTGCACCTTTATATACGTTGACTAAAAATGTGCCAAGTTCCATCTGTACATTATATTACTGTATACCTAATTTGATTCGTCTGTCGTGGATTAGTACCGCGTTTTCAAGAGTAGAGATTATTTTATTACATTCGTGGGAAGTAAGTTCAATCTCTTTATTACCTACTTTAAGTGAGCCGATTGGTAACGACTTATCTTTGTAATTAAATTCATTTATACTATCAGACATTCCAAAATCTATACTTGAATAGTTCTTACCAAATCTGTTTTGTTTCTTCTTAACATCTGATGGTACTGCGTGTATGTGATTGACAGAACCTTTGAAATTTTTTCTACGTGCCATTGTTTATATTTTAAGTTAAATAATCTACAAATAAATATTAAAATAAATGTTATTAAATGTAATTATTTTTTTCTATTACGGTTTGATATTCTTTTAAACTTTTTTTCGAATGTATCCAAACACATTCTATCAGGATGAGTTCTCTGTATGTTCTTACTGGTTTTTAATATCTCATGAAAGAAATACCAAGCCATCTCTGGTCTACGTTGTGTGGGTATCATATATTCATCCATAATATAGTTATCGGCACCATCCCATATATAGTACTTACCTTCTTTCATCAGGCACTTAGCCTTTGGATAAACACTTAAAACTTTTTTCTTAATTCTTGTTAACTTATTTTTTGTTATCTCCACTTTGTTGTGATTTTAAAAATGATTTTGTAATACTTGAATTGATAAATATACTGTTATTAGAATCATTAACATAAACATCATCGTATATCCTACCATCTTCAGTTTTTATTGAATAGATAGAGCCACCTTTACTTGGTGACCTATCTATAACCGTTCCTACTTTGAATTTATTGAAAACTGACAATACAACTATTGAGCCTGTCACATAATTCATTTAATATCCTCTCTAAATAACTTTAATAATTTTAGTTTCAGAAACCGATGAAACTTCAAAATCAATAACTGTATTTTCAAAGTCTTTGTGAATCTTAGATTCGGCATCAGTAACTGATACTGCATTAACCAAATATTGTTCCACATTCTTTTTTTGTTTACCATTGTTATCTGAAACAACTACCTTAACTTTTGCTATGTAATATGACATAATAACTTTTTTAATTAAAATAAATAATATTATATTTGTTCTTAAGCTCAGATTCTGTAATCAATTCGTGAGAACCATTACATTCACCAACTTCTAAATCCTCTGAGATTATATGAAAGTATTGTGTAATTTCTTCACCAATAAGTTGTTTACCAGCTGGTATAACAATCATATATATTGGCATATCCTTATTTATATACGTTTTAAACTGTCGTGGCCCTATTTCATCAGCCCCCTTTTGGTAACGTTCTCTCAATTCGTTAAAATAATCTTCATTCATTTCAGTCCAATCAGAACCTCTGTCTAACTCTTGAAGAGCTTCTTGTGTTAATTGTTCGATTTCGTTTTGTGTCTGTTCGTCAGACAAGTTTTGTTCAACCATGATTTTCTAAATTTACTTGTTTAATTTATATACTTTTTTTCCAGATTCATCCTTAGTCTCTGTTATAATACCTTTGTCAACTAATGAATTAAAAGTTGAATCAAAGTTCTCAAGGATGATTTTATCTGCTACACTTATAGCCAATTCCAATATTTTTTTGTGGTCTTCTACGTCAATATCCGAAGTTGTTAAAGCTCTATAACACCTACTTCTAAACTTAGACTCATCAAAAAATTTATTACTTAAAATACCCTCTTCATTAAGAGTTTCTATTACCAATTTGGTTACGTTTTTTGCATCTACACTATTCATTGTATTTAATTTAATTTAAAAAAAGGGTAAACCCCAAATATGAGGTCTACCATATAAACATCTAATTATTAAACGGATTACCTAAATCACTGTCATCATTTGTATTGAACAGGTCATCATCGGTACTATTATCAATGAATTTTTGTACAAACTGTTTGATATAAACTCTCTCAGATTCTGCTCCACCAGCCTCATCAAATAATGGATAAACTGTTATTTCAGCGGCCTCTTGAAGACTAAACCCATCATAAAGTAGTGAACCGATTTCCACAGCCGAACGAGTTGATATTGAGTTCGTAAGTTGTGGAGTTTCTTTTTTAACCTCACTACGAGTCATCGTAGTTATTTCAGCTACTGATTGTAAAACTTTTTCATCAACTGATGGATACATCATATTTAGTAGTGAGTATTCCTCTTCAAGATTAAGAGTATCCATTTCAATGATTGTGAAACGGTCAACAATCGCTCTATCCAATTGACGAGTGGCCGTATATTCATTACCGATGTTAGCCGAAGCGATGAACGAAACACCTTCCGCAACTTTGATTACTGGTGAATCGGAAGCCTCATCAAGTCTCAAGTATCTTTGTCCACTATCTAAAACAGACATCAAGATGTTATGAGCCTCAGGATGTGCCCGAGTCAACTCATCCAAAACGATAACTGTATTTGGTGTCTGTATCGCTTTTACGAATGGTGATGGATTGAACACAGTTCCTTTTTTAGTGTCGAACTGAGTATTACCAATCAATGTAATACGTGGGTCTTGAGTAGAACCAAGATTGAATATTTCCATATTGTAACCATCCAAACAGTTTGCGGCTGCTTTAGCGGCCATAGTCTTACCACAACCCGCTGGGCCAGTCATCATAATGTTCTTACCACGTAATATATTACGGATAAGATATTTCCATTTCAAATCTGTCATAAACAACATCTGTGGTTTCAGTTCGTTTGACTCTGAGTGAATAAAGTTTAACAACTCTTCTGGAGCTGGTGGAGTAACACTATCTGTAGAGTGAGATGGTGTTGGATTTACATTAACTAAATACTGTTCCAAACCACCATTTGGTTTATTGAAATTAGTAACAGGTTCAGCTCCACTAAACTTCTCAGCTGGTAATTTGTTAAACATTAAAACACCACTTGTTAGATTACCACTTATACGAGCCTTGAAACACCATTTAGATGGATTGTTAGCGGCCGTTACGGCTCTCCTATAAACTGAACTACCTTTTTCGTTTATTTCAGGTACGAAAAACTTAGAACCTGCCGAGTCTACTAAAAATATTTCTTTGTTTTCATTTCTTTCAACTGTTAAAAATACAAATCTTTGTGACTTTGCCATAATTTTATAATTTTTTTATTTAATAATAGATGTTTAAATTTTTAATTCTCACTACCTCAACAACCTTACAATACTAATATACGACAATTATTTCAAAAAGTCAAGCTTTAAATGTTAAAACTTTGTTAAAGTTTGTTAACGTTTTTACTCAAACATTTTATTCAATGTTTTGGCCAATGGTATCATACTTGTAACATCTATCATCTGTGATGAGTTACCGTACATCGTTTTGAAATCAGCATCTGTTCTTGATTCATAGTGACTACTACGAGTTAGTCTTGAATAAGATAGATAGTATGATAAAACCTTAACACCACTTTTTCTAATTTTCTTAACTTGTCTAGCCGTATGATTTACAGCAGCCGTTCCATTGTAATATATTTGTTTACTACTGTAACAAGGCATCCCATCTGAGAAGTTAATAAAGTATCTATCAGTACTTGGGTCACCTTTAGTGATTTCATCCAATATAGCTTCAAAACATAAACCCTCAGGTGTAGTTCCACCAGCTCTGATAAATTTAAATAAACTTGTAATTTTACTAAACTTGTCAACACGAGAATCATAACCTATTAATACTAACGGTGTATATTTTCTGTTTGCTTCGTGACAACTTCTATATGAGATTACTACATCCATATTTGGTGTCATTGATGCCGCCTTGGCTATAGCAACTACTGCCGTTTGGGTTTTACTAAAAAGTTCACCACTCATAGAACCACTAGCATCAACCGAAATATGTATCAAAGCTGGTTTGTGTTTGTTCACTATCAAGTTATCAAATATGTCTGTATTACCCATACCAAGTTCGTGAATTAATCTACCTGATATTCTACCTGATTTCATACGTGGAGTAACTAAGGTACGTTCCTCAGACCTAACTTTTAGTCTTTTACCCAACACCGTACCAAGTTGAACACCTTTAGAAATATGTTCAGCCGCAGTTGACACACCCCATCTACCTGGAGTAAGTAATATACTTCTGAAGATATTAGCCTCACATAACTTTTTAGTAAGTTTACTGATAACTGTAACTTTGGTTTTAGTAATTTCATCACCCCACTTTGAGTAATCTTTACCAGCCTCACGTTGGTCAACACCAGACTCAGATATAGTTTCTACATCATCATTATCTTTTTTAGAAAGACGTTTCTTTTTAACATCACCATTTTGAAAGTCTTGTTGTTTCTTAATGGCTTTTTCTAATTGTTTACGTTGTCTCTCACTAAGTTCACCATCACCCTCAGTTGTTTTATTAGTCTGTGAATCCTCACCATCTGCATCACCATCTGTATAATCACCACCTTGAGAATCGTTTTTAGAATCACCACCTTGAGAACCATCGTCTTGAGAATCATCACTATTATTTTCGTTAGATTCGTTTTCGTTCTGTTGTTGGTTATCCTCATCATTTTCCTTACCATTGGTTTGTGGAGCTGGAATACTATCCTCAATCAATTTGAAAATCTCAAAAGCCACAGTCAATGCATCGGTAGTATTTTTTAGTCTTGATATATTCTTTAAGTCAATCAAGTCCCAAACTTGTCTTAACACAGGTAACGCATCCAAGTCTCTATTTTTGTTAGTCAAGTTGATGATACGAAACATATAAGAGTCCCAAGTGTTTTCTCTATACTCACTTGATTTGAGTCCTCTATCAATGATTTTAGCATTGAAGTACTTTTCGTACATTGAGTGGTAGTAACCTTTGTAACCAGGAGCGGTAGTATAAATGTAATTATCAATACGTCTGTCCTCAATCACATTAAGTAGATTCTTAACTATTGGAGATACATAACGAATAACATAATAATTACCATCATCAACAAGGTAACGGTCTGATAAATGTTTCTTAAATAGTTTCTTACAATACTCATCTGATAACATAAAATACTCACTTGAACATTTACCATCGTCATCAAACCTAGCCCCTATCATAGATTTTAAAACATCAAAATCAGTAAGTTTAATGTGAGACCCTTCGTGAAGAGCCAACCCAACTATAGGGTCAAAATCACTATCAGTTACTTTAGATGAGATTGTAACAACCTCACCATCTGTATAAGAATCACCAGCCGTAGTAAACGTAACTTTGATGTCTTTATTAGTAACGATATTAACAAAGTTTTTTACAGCCCTTTTACAAGAAGCCAAGGCCATAACATCAGTACTATTAGTACTTTCCTCATCGAATCTATCCGAATCGAAAAAGTTATCACCAATCCAAAAGTTAGAATATTTGTTTTTTGACATATTTTATAATTTTTAATTTTTAATGAATATACTCTCACCTCTTTAACAACCTTACACTACTAAGATAATACATTTTACTCAAAAAGTCAAGCTTTAAATGTTAAGATTTTGTTAAAGTTTGTTAACATTTGTTAACGTTTTAAAAATAAAGACCCAACGTTTTAGCTAGGCCTTTATATTTACATCATTTTTTTCAACTTCCATTTAGGAACGAAATCAGAACCACCTGCCATAATACATCCGTAAGGCATGATACGGTCAACAACATCACCCAATCCAAACTCTTCAATTTGAGATTGAACCATATCTGCGTTTTTATATGCGGATGGTAACTCAGATAAATCTATTATTCCAGAAAAAAACCGAACATCCAATCCATAAGTTTCTTCGTCAAAAACTTCTTGAAATGTACGTCCCACTTTTGATTTGATATGAGCTGCCCGAGAAACATTCCGACCCGCACCATGTGGAGCGAACCCAAGGTTAGTTTCTGTTTCCTCACCTTTAACAACCAAAACTGGTTCTGACATATTCAAAGGAATTAAACGTAATCCACCATATGAATCTGGAACAAATTTATCATCAAGTGGTGTTGCTCCTTTCGCGTGATAAAATAAATCATCAACTTTAAATACGAAGTTATGTTCATTCCAAAAACGTACAGTAGGTTCAACACCAAGTAACTCACAAGTTTTTTGATGAATCACAGTATGGTTGAGTTTTGTCCACTCACGTACAATTTGTAATGCTTCCCAATATTCAACACCTTCAGGTGTATCATAAGGTATCCATGCGTTTTTCTTTAAAGTGTTAGGAGATAGTTGTTGACGAAACTTTTCAGCCAATTTCATTCCTTTTTTATAAAGACGAGCACCGAACCCTCGTGAACCATGATGTGTTACCATATATGTTTCAGAAGTGTTTTCAGAAACCCCAACAAATAAGAAATGATTTCCATCACCTTGAGTTCCTAAATGTTCTTTAGCTATTTTGATTGTATGTGGGTCATTTAAGAATGAGTTTCCTTTTATTTTTTCTAAAAGTTCCATAGGTAACTCAAACATAGTATCCCCACGTCCACCCCATCCAAAGTGAGTGATTGAATGTGCCACATCTAATACATCTTTAGGTAAACAATCCCCATATGATGTTGCCATAACTGAACAACATATATCAGCCGAATGCATTGATGGATGTATTGCATTTTTTGTAACAACAACCCCACCTACTGGTATTTGACCAATAGCTCCAGTCGGACATGCATCTGGCATAACCACACCATCAACCACAGTTGGTGTTTTCATCAATACGTTCATAGTATTAAATACAGATTCAACATTAGAAATTTCATCTGCAGTTTCTGCTTTAATATTTTTATGGAAAGGTACTGATACAGTATGTGGTTCGATTGTTGGAACTTCAGTTGGAGCCATAGTATCCAAAAAAGTTATTAAACCATCACCCACCAATCCTTTTTCATTTGCTATTTGGATTGCTTCTCCAAACCACGAAGCTGGTGTATAACCTAAATCAATTAAAGTATAACCTGTAACTTTCATTTTATAATTTTTAATTTTCAATAAACAATACAATCTCACCAAATCAACTCACAATACTAAGATACGGTAATATATTCAAAAAGTCAAGCTTTAAATGTTAATATTTTGTTAAAGTTTGTTAAGATTTGTTTTTTTCAATCTCATCACGATACTTGTTTTTAACTCGCTCTGAAATTGGGATAGGGTCATTGTTTTCATCAATCCTAACAAATTTTATTTTAGTTGATAATACGGTGGATTGAGTTCCAGAGTATACGTTATGTGCCCTTGCCTCTAAATATAAAGTAACAGATGTATTACCAATATCAAAAACAGAACCATATATTTTAATTAACTGACCCTCTTTAGCCGCTCTCTTAAAAATACATTCATCTATTTTAATAGTAACGATTCGTGGAGTATCAGTAACTTCCATTGCATAGGCAGCACCAGATGCATCTAACCAAGCCAATAACTTTCCACCAAATAGATTTGAGTGAAATCCTAAGTCAGATTTTTTAACAGGATGAGTTGATATTAAATTCATTGGCCAATATTATTTTTAATTGTCAATACCTTTTTTCTTTTGAATGGATTGGTGATTTTGAAATAATTACGTTTCATATTTCTACCAAACTCATCCCACGCATCTGTGTAGTTGTAGGTTTTACCAGTTCCGAATAAATCACCACGTTTCACCATTCGTTTTTTTCTACCGTAATTCGTTTCTGTTGCTATGATAGCAAGTGTTATACCAGTTGGTACATCATACTTAACATATATGTACCACGCAATGTCGTAGTATTCATCAAAAAATTCCTTCTTGAACTTTGGTAATTTGTGATTGGATTGTCCTTGTATTGGTGCACAAAAACAGATAATAGTAACTACTGTAAGTAGTAATAAAATAACTCGTGTCATAACTTTTTAGTTTTTATTAGATAATTAATTTATGTAAATCTTGATTTGGATATGAGCATTTTTATTTTATGAATAACTGTATCATCTTTTTGATGTTTAATAGTGTCATCCCATAAATCTCTTAGGTACTTGTAGTGGTGGTTACTAAATTCAAATGACATATCACCCGAATAGGTATTATGTGAACCCGTTATTAGTGCATTAAGAGTCTGAAAATGCATATTACCATCCAACGTACTATTTTCTAATAGTAATCTAAGAAATCTAATACGTGTACCTAAATGTATTCCGTCCCAATCCATTGATATATTTTTTAATTTGTACACCATAGGGGAATCGAACCCCTATTACCAGGATGAAAACCTGGCGTCCTAACCGTTAGACGAATGGTGCATTCGTGGAGATGGTGGGATTCGAACCCACGTCCAGCGGTGTTTCCATAATAAGTCTTTTACAGTAGTAGGATAAGTTTTTCTAAACTTCCAAAACTGATAGGATTAATAAACAATAGGATGTTTAACGGTTTTCTATCATTACCTTATCATACCATCTGCTTCCTTTTACACCTAACCCATCTACAAGCATACTCAATGATATGGTGTACAATACTTACCTAATTAGGCAGCCATTGCATAAGAAGTGTTGCCACTTAAACGTTTGATGTAGGTCATCACCCATACTGAACTTAGAACTTCCATCAGCCTGTCAATTCCAGTCATCCCCAATGATTTCAAATAACTAATACTTAAATATACAAAAATAATTACAGAAATCAAAATTTAAAATGTTAAAACTTTGTTAAATCTTTTGTAACTATACACATAATTTTATATAGTGTATCACTATTCCATATATCACAGCCAGATTTCATCCAATAATCAAAACATTGTTTATACACAATATTCCAATTATCTTCAAAGGGGCAGCGATATGTCTTCTTTAGGAATTCTAAAAAACCATCTTCTTTTGATACTGTTCTTGAAATATAATTCTTGTAAAAATTATCTATAGTTGGATTACTAACTTTTTTAATAGACTTAACTGAGTCTTCATCCATCTTTTTAAACAATTCCCTTTCATTATCTTTTCCGATGTCTCGTGCCTTATCAATTATCTCATCACTAAGTTCGTTACCATTCATCAAAGTTGATATGGCGGCATACCTTTTAGCTTTATGTGCAGTTAAGGGTATTGTAGATTTACGTAATTCTCTTGACCGTTTATCTAATAACTCAAACAATTCCTCGTCTGACATTTTATTTAACGCCTCGTCTGTTACTTTTGGTTTCTTACTCATTATAATTTATCTTAATTGTAATTTAATCTCAGATGGTGTAGTACCCATCTTACTTTTTTTCTTATACCACCAATATAAATCTTCTGTAGTTCCTTTACCTCGTTGACGTTTCATAGCCTCATCCCAATAATCTTTACCAAACTCCTTTTCTAAGGCTTTACGTAGTGATTGTAATCGTTTATTCTCGTGACAATCCGCCTCATCCATAAGTCTTAAAAACTTAACTCGTTTCATCCTACTAGCATCGTATGCTTCCTTACGTTTGTTTATCGCCTTAGAGTTCTCATAAGTTGAATTATAAATATCTTTGGATATTTTTTCCATACTTTGAGCCTCATCAAAATAAGGTGAATAATCAAAATCACCATTTTTAATCCTAAGTAATAATGGTTCTGTTGTAGGTAATGGTTTTTTGATTCTACGATTTGTCCACCATCTAAATCTGTTGTATGCCATAACTAATTTATTTTTTAATTAAAAAAAATCAGTACCACAGTTATTATGATACTGATTTTAAATATTATATTGTGTAAGTATAACTACACCAGCTCAGGTTGTTTTTCTTCCTTTAACATTTCCCAAGCTCTACCTAAACGTGTCAATCCAATTCCACCACCAAATCTTTCAAAGAAATCATATGATAAGAACTCTTCTAATTCAGCCTCTACTCTATCCTTACCAAATAATTCAAATAGTTTCTCACAGTAAGTACCATCCATAATAGAATAGAAAAAGTTTCTCATCTCTTCTGCACTACAACTACGTTCTGCAGTTCCAAATGTTTCTTGTCCAAATAGGATGATATCACATTTGTTAAACTTACCATCTCCAATATATTTCATATTCCAAAATGGTGATGTTCTGATTGGGAATGTTTCTAATGATATGGCATGTCCTAATTCTTTCCACATACGTGATTCGTGTTCATCTTCAAGAATCTCAACACCACCGTATTCATCACAAGTTTCATCGTAATCAATTTGTACTGGTGTATCAAATCCTAAGTACTCTGCCAATTCAATATTTAGTTTTCTTAAATCATCAAAGTTTC
>Ga0209645_1000737_pt1 | contig 16730 bp, 19 predicted proteins | sample ETNvirenome_6_30_FD_184070 | JGI IMG/M metagenome (GOLD analysis project Ga0209645, IMG submission 184070) | Marine viral communities from the Pacific Ocean - ETNP_6_30 (SPAdes) (version 2) | ecosystem: Environmental > Aquatic > Marine > Oceanic | place: Pacific Ocean | collected 2013-06-19
ACATAAAGCAAGCTCCTGTGCGTAGCTGCGATGCTCAAACGAGGTCGCATGATCTGAAACTTCTAATTGAACTCCTGTAATTTCAAATGTTGCATCATTTGTTGTATACCATGTTGATGTGCTATCAGGTGTTCTTGTAGCACTAGCAAAAACAGCCCATGTATCTAAAGAAACAGAGCCAGTAGTGTCTGTACCCCTAAAAGGAATCCATTCTAGTTCTAAACCTTCTCCATTATCATTGTTGAAAGTTAAATTACTATTTCCTAAAATTGTTTTTGTAATTTTAGTCCAAGTATCAGCAGTCAAAGAGCCAGTTTCAAATGGATAATTTTGTGACGTCCCATCTTTTGAAACTATTCGACCATAAAAGTTTTGTGCAACACTTGATTTGACCCAAAAAGATAATGTTATATAACTAGATGTAGAAGTGTAATTCCAACCGCTATTGGCTATGTCTTGTGCTTCTATCTTAGAATAAATTTTCATATAATCTGCCGCACCAGCACCACTTGTTTGATTACCATTAGTAACCTTTAATGTTTTTCTAAATCCTAAAGTATAAGGTGTTGTTCCACTTGCAACATCCGCTTGTGATATTGTAGGTGCTTCATCAGTACCTGAAAAATCTACTTTAAACCTATCAACAGGAAAACTACCACTAGCAGTAAATGACGTACCACGTTGAGCAACTTGCATAGCTCCGTTAATTATTAAATTACGATTACTTAGGTTATTAGTAATATTGGCAGTACACGTTCCATCATTAGCTAATGTGATCGCATCACTTGATGCACTTAATCCTTGTAATGCCGCAACTTTTAATGTACTCATCCTGCTACCTCCATTAAGGTCATGTATGAAATACCTCTCTCCATAGTGGAATTATCATCATCTGTTACTGATCTGTTAACGTAAAAAGTCTTAGAAGATCCTTCATCGATAGCTACTTTAAGCCTGTAAGTTATAGCTGTACCAGCACTTTGGCTTGGTGAGTCTAATAGTCCAGCAAATACATTTTGACTAGGAGTACTACTTTGGTCGTTATCATAAAAACCAACGTGCATTACTTGATTAATGCACCATCTGTTACTAGCTGTTGCTCCAACACCATTTGTAATATCAGACTCAGTACCACCTATAACTTTTACTATTTTAAAATTAACTACATAGTCTGCTGTATTTGCTTCTCCAAAAATTTGTGCATTAATTAAAATTTTAGAATTTGCACTAGAAGTAGTTATAGCTGTATCTAAAGAACTTACGGTGTACCATGTTGTTGCTGAACTCAAACTTAAAGAAGAGGTTGACGTTACACCATTATTAACAACTTGAATAATATTACCTGCCTTTGGATTGGTCGTAGTAAGCATTTCACCATCAGCATTACCTGGAACGGTTATAGTTCTATTAGCAGCAGGGTTAGACGAAGGAGCAGATATTATTACCCCATTTCCACCGCTATGTAATAACTTAAGTGAACTCATAATTAGCTATAAGGGGAAGTACCAAGAATAGATGTGTTCCATTGTGCTTTTAACTTAGCTTCTGTATCAGCAGACGCTATAGCAGAATCAGCAGGTGCATCTCTTAGTGCTTGCTTTTTACTAACTATATCAGTAGTACTAGCACCTGTCTCTAATGCTTTTTGAAACTCAATATCAAGTTCAGCAAGTTTTGGTGCTCTTGCATTTCTAATATTTGTTTTATGTATTTCTCTGGCTTTTGCCATGTCTATACCAAATCCCATAATTTACTCCGTATAAGTCCAAGCATTTCTAAAACTCCTATCTGTAGGAATTTGAGATTTATCTACAGTATAAATTGTTTTTCCACTAGGACAATCTTTAGCTTTTATTTCATCTAAAGTTAAATTTGTATTATCTGCTGGACAAACAATACTGATTGAACCATCATCATTAGTATAAATAAATCTTTTATCTGAATTTGCCATAATTTACCTTACCCATTGAACCATTACTTGTCTAGCATCATACAAAGTATTAGAGTTAACTAAACAAACACTAGCCCTTGTAGAACCCGCTAAATGTGCGTTGTCACTTGTACTCTGGCTAGCAGTAGAAAATCCTATTGCCCTAACTACGGTTTCTGTACCTGTTGCTGTAGTAGCTGTACCTACCCAAGAGTAATTAACATCTGAAAAATCAGTATCTATAAAGAATGTATAATCTCCTGTGCCATTATCAGTAACACTTGAAATGTTATAACTTGCTCTTATAGAGTTACCAGAACCATCATAATTAATCCAAGCCTTTAAACTTCCACTTAAGTTTTCTTTTGCATCTGTTATTGCATCATCCGCTATCTTTGCAGTTGCTACAGCATTTGCAGCTAACATATCAGTATCAACTATTCCGTCTGGTAAGCCTCCAACAGCTACACCGCTAATAACATTTGTAGATCCGTTTAATACTATTGGCATAATTTACCTCCTAGACAATAACATAGCGTGAACCTGATGGAATTGTAACTGTTACTCCATTTGCTATTGTTATATCACCTGCACTTAAACCTGACTTATTTGTAGTCATAGTGTAATTATTTGAAATTGTTAAAGAGTTTTCTGTTACGCAACCATCAGCAACTTGTGACGAAACTCCTGTTAAATTAGATCCATCTCCAGCATAAGATGTAGCAGTTAATTGTCCTGTAGCAGAGTTAAATGTAAGGTTCGATCCAGATTTTAGTCCTAAATCTCCTGTGGCTGCGGTAGCAAACAAAGGAAAACAAGTAGTATCGGAACTTTCATCTGCAATAGTAGAAGTAGTTGCATTACCAATCGCAACCTGAGTTCCCATATTAACAATGAAATAAGTAGCACCACTAGGAGGAGCAGCATCAAAGATAATATCTGTACCGCTAACAACATATCCATCTGTCATATCTCCCTGTCCAGTTCCATCATTAGGCTGTTGCATTACACCATTGATAGATACCCTTAATATCTCTGCATTAGTAGGTGTTACTGCTGTGCTTGTTCCTTTGGTAACTAGCTTAAATCTATAAGCAGAGCCGTTAAATGTAGCTGATCCTCCGCCAGTTCCAGATGATGATGCAATATCTAATAAATCTGCTGTTCCTGAAGTACCAGTAGAACCTCCAATCTCACCCCATGCACTTCCGTCATAACCTTCAAATTCTGATGTTGTACTATTAAATCTAAACATTCCAGCAGAAGGAGAGCCAGGTCTTTCTCCAGTAGTTCCAGAAGCTACATCTATAGCTCCAGTTCCTGTCATTGAAATATTGCCACTTGTGGTTAAAGAGGTAAGCGTTCCAACAGAAGTAAGGCTTGAAGTAACAACTGTACTTTTTAATTCTGTTCCTGTTAAAGTTCCTGCGGCTGCCGTTACAGTAATATTTCCAGTTCCATCAAAAGAAGTTCCATTAATTGTCCTTGCAGTTTCTAAAGCCGTTGCTGTAGCGGCATTTCCTGTAGTGTCTTGATTAAGAGTACCTACGACAAAATCTAAAGTTCCATCTGAATCATCGTAAGTAACTGTAATACCTGTCTCAGTATTACCAGTAACCATTCCACCTACATAATCCTCTACCTGTTCTTGAGTAAGCGTTGCAGTTATATAACCAGCACCATTTGTAATCGCATTATTGTTTAAAGAAATATTAGCTGTTCCATCAAATGAAACTCCTGCAATAGTTCTGGCTGTTTCTAATGCAGTAGCAGTTGCCGCATTTCCAGTACAAGAACCAGACGATCCAGAGGCATTACCAGTGACGTTTCCAGTTAATGCACCTGCAAAACTTGTAGAGGTTAAAAGTCCAGAAGAAGGATTATAAGTTAAGCCTGTATCAGTTTCAGCACCTTGTGTTCCAGTTGCTCCATCAACAAATAAAGGATAAACCGTTTCATCTGTTGAGTTATTGGCACTAACAGTTACGTTTGTTGCTTCTGTCGCAGTAGCAGAGTTTCCTGTACAAGATCCTGATGATCCTGATGTATTTCCAGTAACATTACCTGTAAGATTTCCTGTGACATCACCAGTTAAATCCCCTACAAAACTTGTAGCAGTTAAAGCTCCAGATGATGAATTGAAAGTAAGATTTGTGCCTGTTTTGGGTGGTAAGTTACCTGTCTCAGCCGTCACAAATAAGACATTACAAGTAGTGTCGGATGACTCATCAGCAACAGTTACATTAGTAGCTATAGCAGAAGTACCCGTAAAATTAGTTGCAGATAAAACCTGTGTACCAGCTACCTTTAATACTTTTCCAGAAGCAAGATCAATATGTTCAGAACTTGTCCAAGCATTTGTTGAATCTACCCAATTCCAAGTCTTATCACCATCTGTTGAATCAATAGTAATACCAGCACCATCTACAGCAGCATCATTTCCATTTCCTTTTGCAATCTCAATATTCTTATCTTTTACAGTTAAATTTGTTGTATCTATAGTTGTTGTCGTTCCAGAAACAGTTAGATCACCTGGAATTGTTACTAAACCAGCAGAATTAATAGTTAAACGACCAGAACCTCCTGTACTAAAAGTTAATGTATCTGATCCTCCACTAATTCCTGTATTTGGATCTGAACTAAAACTAAATGATGGAGCAGAAGCACTTCCATCAGGTGCTTTACTTAATAAATCTGCATAGGTTATCTTTTTATTTTTATCAGCACCAGTTCCACTTTGGTCAATTATTGGAAGCGTATCTGTACTGGCAGGTGCAGTTAAAGCTGTAAATTCTGATATTTTGCGGTTAGTCATAATTAGAATTTAATTACATACATTAGAGCATAGTTTTTAACACGAACTTCAGTTCCACCATCATTAGCATTAGAAACACTAATACCAGTTGTGTCAGTTGAAGTTCTACCTACATCTGGTTCATCATCTTTTTTGGTTATATTATATGCCTCGTTTAAGTTACCAGCCCCTGTACCAGATGCAGGGAAGTTACTACTCGTTAAATTACTAGCGTGTTGAAGCTGTCCAGCATTACCTGACCTAAATGAATGGTGAAAGTGACCTGAGTCTGTAACACTTGCTGTGTGATTGTGAGATTTATTTTGGTCTGATTGGCTTGAAGCAAATGATCTGCCGCTATCAACTCCAGCACTATTATCCCAACCTCTTACAAATTGACCCCTAAGATCAGGTAAGTTAAAGGTAGAAGAACCATCTCCTGCTCCCCATGTCGTTGAAATTGTTGCAAATAAAGTAGCGTATGTTGATCTACTAACAGCAGCACCATTACATTCTAAAAATCCAGTAGGGACAGTAGTTGTAGCTAAATTAAATACAGAACCGACAGGGACTCCATTAGCAAGTTCTCCCCAAGACCCTCCGTTATATCCTTCAAATGCAGTTGTAGTAGTATTAAATCTTATATCTCCAGTAGCTCCTGTTGGCCTTTGTGCTGTTGTTCCTGTTGGTATTTGTAAAGATCCAGTACCAGACATAACAATATCACCACCAGATGTAACCGTTCCAGAGAATGTAGGTGATGCCTTAGTTGCTAATCCTAAATTACTAGCATCTGTTAAATCTCCTAAAGTTAACCAACCATTGTTAGCAGAGTTTCTAATTTTTAATAGATTATTTGCAGTATCAGCCCAGATTTTATAGGCAACAGTAGTAGAAGGAGCAGAAGAACCACTATTTAATGACTGAATATCGCCTAAACAGGTATTTAAGTCTGCTCTAAAAGTAGCTCCTACCGCATTCCCTATATCATAATCATGTGTATTGCTCATTTATGTAACCTCCTTACCAAAACCTGATGCCGCCCATACAAAGGATCTAGCAACTGCTGAAGTTCCATTTTTAAATGTGACCTGAAAACCTGTCCTACTTATATTAGCAAGTTCAAAGAAATCTCCTGATTGTTGTGTTGTTGGAGTCACTACTACTTGAGGTGTATTTTTAAATGGATTTGTGAAAGATACAGTGTATTGTGACGATCCAGTAGTAACTGGAGTTGAAATACTTTCTGTTCTTCCTTGTAATTCTAGTGTAGCTCCTAACTGAGTAATCGCTATATTTTGGTTAGTGTCATTACTTGTTAATATTGCTTTAAATTGAAAAGCTCTACCTGTTATTAATACGTTACTAAATTCCTTATAGGCACTCCAAGTAGGAGAACCAGAGGGATCATCATCTGTGGATCGTACATAAACAGCAGCATTACAAGCTGTAGCTTCAGTTAAACCACCAACAGCATCAATATATCCCCAAGTATCAATTAAATCAGTTCTATCATCCCATAAACTATTCAATATAAAGTTACTTGCTTTTAGAGTTTTTCTTAGATTTACATCATATTTCTGCGTTAAATCTACAGAATTAGCAAAGGAATATTCTCCAGATGTTTCTGTTGCATTACTTGTAACTACTAATTTTAGAGCATCTAAAGCTGAATCATAAACTGTATCTGACTTAGAACCTGTAAAGTTAGCAGTATGTTCATCAATCGTTCCAACAACAAGTCTTTCGGTAGGAGCAGGAAGATTTGTTGTAACCCTAGTATTATTCCAATCTGAATCATTTGATCCTGGAGAGGGTGATTGTCTTCCACCATCATCCTCAAATTTGATTAAATAAGTTCCTTCAAGTAAAGGCACTATTTTTTGAGTCTGGTTTCCTGCCGCTGCAACTACAATCTCCTGTGCATCTTTCCATTGTGCGCCTGTAGTTAAAGAAGAATGTCTGATTAATGTCTTGCCTCCTAACAAAACATCAAGTTCTGTGGCACGATTCCAACTTAATATTGCACTTGACTCATCTATAGGGAGTAAACTGACACCACTGACATTAGCTGGAACGGCAGTCTTACCAACAGCTACAAAAGGATTTAAAGAGTTAGGTAAAGTTGATCTAAGACCTGATGCACTAACGCTATATACTTCAATCGTGTAATTACCAGCAATAGTATCTAGTATTTCATAACTCTTAGCACCTTCTACAGTACGAGATACATAGTTACCTTGTTCGTATCTCCATCTGACATAAACATTATCAGTAGAAGTAGTCCAACTAACAATAATTTTTACCCTTGCAATACCAGTATTTTCATAAATAACTTCTTCTGCTGTTATACCTGTAGGAGAAGCTGGCGGTACATCTAGATTCGTAATATCTCTAGTAGTAAGAGCTATACCACTTTCTATGTGATTATATTTACCTGAATTATATTCACTAGCTGTCACTACATAGTTGGATCTATCTTCTTCACTAACAGTTAAAACTCTCCAAGTACTTGTAAGAATATCTGTTGTTTGATAAACCCAAATGCTATTTACATTAGGAGCAGACGTAAAAGCACTTGAAACAGTAATAACACTGCCAGATATACCACTTACAGATTTATTCTCAACCGATCCATCGGAAAGAATAACAGACAAGGTAGATCCAACTGAATAAGATAAATCTGTTGTGTCATCTACTGTTATTGCAGTTGTGGTAGCAGCTTGAATCCGACCTCCTCTGCGTTGTCCACTTCTTACAGGATCAGCTATCTCAATAATCTGCCCAGGCCTAACAACAACCCCTGCATCTACTGATGTTGCAAAAGTAACTATTTCTCGCTCTACATTTTCCATATATAACAACCATTTAGCAAGACGATTAGCCTGTCCTCTACTTGTACAGGCAAACGCATTTATATTTTTAACTACTGATCCATAACGAGCTTGGTTAGCAGTATCAATAACTTCCTCATAATTTATATCTCGTAAATCTAAATCTAAATATTTGGCAACTACTACTGTAGGTCTTATCTTTTGACTTGTATTTTGGTAAGTAAAACCAGGAGGAGTGACATTAGCAAGAGTAAACAAATAACTAGAATCTTTAGGAGAATCCTGTGTAATAGTTAAGCTACCAGCTTGATAGTATGGCATTGCTCTAAACACAGAACACATTTGATTAATTACGTTATATGCTTCTTGTTGATTTTGTATTGATACATTACAACTAAATCTAGGTTCTGTATTACCTGTACCTGTACCATCATCTATTTGAGCGGAACAATAAACAGATGCTTGATAAAAACTAAATTTATCTAGGTCAGCTTCAACAAGATGTGCGCCTAATCCGTACCTAGAAGACGTTAGAAGGTCATATAAACACCAAGCAGGATCATTTGTATATTGTGCAGCACCTAGCGTTCCATTAAACGTGCCAGTATAAGATAAACTCCCATCTGCTCTTACTGTTGCATTATGAGGAATTTTTACTTTAATACCTTTAATTAAATATTGTCTTTTAGGGATAGATGTAAACTGTTCTGCATCTACTTTTAAACCAACTAATGCACTATTTGGATATGTTCTTTGGTCATATTTTATTTCTACATAGCTATTAAATTGAATTTCGTTGGCTAATTTACTCGATGTACTATCAGCAGTAATTCTAGTGACTTTTATATTGACAGGAAAAGCACCATCTAAATTAACTAAATAATCTCTTTGATAAGTATCAGGAGTTCTACCTGTAATAGTTCCTGCATTACCAGAAACAACAGTAGAATAAGATCCTCCAGAATATTGAACAGCAATTTCTAACTTAACTTCTGTACCAAAAATATCGCCTTTGTCACTTAAAGATTGCAAAGAAGGAACAGTTATTGTTACTGATACTGCATCAACATCTGAATCTGTAATTTGTATAACTTTTGGTGTTGATTGAGGAACAGTAGAAAAACCTGTAGATTTAGTCGTTTCTACATTTTTTGTTATAGGAATATTTGTTTGACTAGAAGTACCCGTTCTTGCTTCAAAAGTTACATCCTTAAAATTATAAGTACCATCAGTAGCTTGTAATGGTGTGTTATTTAAAAATATAGACTTCGCACCATCTACTAAACCACCTATTTCCCCTTCTGATATTAAATCTAATACTTTGGCAAACTGTTTTGAATCAAGATTATCTTTAGCCTCGGTAGGAGTACCACCGCCTCCGCCGCCGCCTTTTCCTCCACCACCACCAGAACCTATAACTTTACTCATACTTCCACCTGTGCAGTTTCAATACCAGCCGATATGACTACCGATCCAGTTAATACTTGTCCATAAACAATAGGAACAGCGACACCAGCACGACTTGTATTTTGTATGCCACTAAAGTTAAAAGATAAACGAGGATCTTGCTCTTGTTCTGAAATAACAGGAACAGGAGTCAACATATCGCTAATACCACTTAAAACTAAAGCACCACCTATCCCAACAGCGGCTTTTGTTAATCCTCCTGCCGCCGCAAAAGAAGCTCCAAAACCTTTTCCAAATACTAAAGTTGACCCTGGAGCTAAAAAAGCACCTCCTATTAATGCTGCTCCTAATAATATTTTACCTATACCTCTACCTCCAGCACCTCCAACAACAGGAATAATTTTTATATCTTCTTGCCCATTAGGATAATGTAATTCCTCTTCTCCTATTTCCCAGTTATTGACTGCAACCTTATAGTATTTATCTGCCATATGAGCTTCTAACTGAGGGAAATTAACAACTAAAAACCTTATTGCTTGTGCAGCATTATTAACTTCAGCTTCAAAAGTCTTTTGACCTAGAAACTTTGCTAGTTCTCCGTATAGCTTAATTTTACGCAGCATAACGAATCCTCTTACCTGTGCATTTTAGCAACCATTCGTCTAATAAATCACGACTTGATAATCTATTTTGCAAATGATGTAAAACAGTTTGTTCTCCTAAGTAAACACCAATATGATTCAATCCGCTACTACTAATTGACATTAATAACAGATCACCCTTTTCCAAATCTTCTTCTTCTGTTAATTCTCTAAAACCTGTTTTCGCAAAACAATCGACAAACATAGGGTTTTTAATAAAATCTTCTGGATCGTTTGGTCTAATCCAATCTATAAGTTCTATACCTAATTCATCTTTATACCAATCTCTACATAAACTCCAACAATCAGTTACACCCCATACCCATTGCCTCCCAATTAAAGGTGCTTTATATCCACAAGGTTCACAATAACCCCATTCTTTTAGATTAGGTTGAACAATCCACCATTTAATCCCAGATTTTTCACAAGCAATTTTATCTGCTTCACTAGGTTTTGGACTCGTAACAGGATGACTATGAACAACAGCAGTTATTTCTCCTTGATCTTCAGCATTAGCCCAATCCATAGGATCTAAAATAAATTGATCTTTAGGATCTACAGCTAAGTTTTTGCAGGGGAAATACTTTTCTTTACCTTTAATAACGACTAAAAGACCACAAGATTCTCTAGGGTCTTCTTGTATTGCGTGTTCAAGTGCTTTATCTTGCCACATTATGAGAAGAACGTACCAACACCAGGAAAATCTGCTGGTAATACTTGCCTTTTAGGTAATCGGACACCATTAAGATCAAAACTAGCAGCAAGTTCGAATTCAATAATATCTCTATTTTCTGTTGATTTTCTGTCGATGTAATAAACCTCATCAGGAAATGTAGCTGTAGGATCAGGTGTTCCATGAGGATTATCACTAGATTCCTGACTGACAAGACTATCATTTTCCTGTAATAACTCACTATCATCTTCTAATAAAATATCTCCAATATCAAAGTTAATATGATCTATATATCTTTCTAATGTTCTAATTCTTGTAACTTTCGCTCCCTCTAATCCTTGAGGTAAGGTCAAAAGTATTGTCGTAAAAGTTCCTAATATATTAGATATTCTTAATCTTGGTCTAGGAAGTTGTTTCCCATTAAATTCAAACCCATCAGCTTCTATAGGCATCCTTGTGTATTCAATACTATCAAATATAAGATTACCGTTATTATTTTCACTTACACCATTATGAAAATAATAAGTTGTATTAGCACCATGAATTGTGGTGTCTAGTTGTAGTTGAAATAATTCAACAATATTACTAGGATTTATCTTCTGTAGCTCTGATACAGGAGTAGCCATTAGGGTTCAAAAACTTGTTGAAATGTCATAGATAAACTAGCTCTATTAAGAAAAGGTATTCTTTTTGTCCAACTTAAACATATCCATTTATAAGAAGTAGAACTTCCAGGAGGTGTCCAATCAAAAGAAGCACCATCATCTGCTCTAGCTTCAAGAAATGTTTCTATAGTGTCTGAATCTGTTTCTGAAACATCAAAAGTTAAAGCCCAAACATAAGGTTTTATATTTAAACCAAATTTAATTCGATGCTGATAGCCATCGTTAAACTCTGTCGTGCGTATATTAGGACTAGTTATTTTCTGTGCTTGATAACTCGGTTTGACAGAGGGGAAAGTAGCCATTATGTTAATAATCCTCCAGGTCTTTTCTGTTTAATTAATTCTGATTGTATCGCTGCAGATAGCATTTGTCCTAACTCACGACTTCTTTCGCTATCTCCTTCAACAGAAGAACCAGAAGCATCCACATTAACAACAACACTTGTAGATCCTCCACCTAATTCATGATTTGGTGTAACCCTACCTGTAACTCCTGGAGTAAATAATTCTGGCCCACGTTCTCCAACAATATAAGATTTATTGGGTTTCGTAACACCACCATCTGCAAAAAAACCACCAATTCCAGGGACTGCTTTAAGTAAAGAAGTTGCACCAAAATCTATTAACTGCCTACGAATAGATCCAAATACACTACTTGCTACTTCTCCTAGTGTCATTGTTCCTGTTATCGCACCATCTATAGCATCAACAAGACCTGTTTGAACTGTGTCTGCAATACCTTCATATAAAGAAAGAGTCCTTTCCAATGAATCTTGCAATTTAAGATCAATTTCAAGCTGGTTTAACATCTCAGCAGTTAACTCTTCTACTGCAATTCCCATTTCGTCAGCAATACGTTTTTTTTCTGCTTCAATTTCTGCACCTAATTTGCCTAAACTAATTTGATTTTGTAACTCAGTATTTTGATCTGTTATTGATTTTGTGGCTTGATCAAACTGTTGATTTCTTAATTGAGCCATTTCAAGAAGTTTTCCTTCTTCGATTAATTGTTTTTCTAAACGAGATATTTGACCTTTAAGTTGATTTATTTTTGCCGTATTTTGTTTTGTACCATCAATCCCTTCTAATTTATCTCTTAAAGCATTTAATTTATCAACATCTGTCCCACCTTGACTTTCAGCTAGTGCAAGTAATTCTGAATCTCGTAGCTGAGTTGCACCCGTGAACCCACCAGCCATGTCAGCTAAAGCCTTAAAGAACGGAGCTAATGCTGCTTGGATTTTTGTCATTGCTAACTTAAAAGAATTACCAAGAAGTCGACTTGATTCTGCAAATTCCTTAAGATTTTTTACACCATTTTCACCAATTGCTTGATTCATCTTTTCTGTAGCTGCTGCTAATGCAACGTGTGTACCTTCGGTTTGTTCAAGTATTTTTAATCTTTCAGCTTCGACTGTTCCAGCTATTCCTAATGAAATTGTAAGTTGTTCGATATTTGGATTTAATATATCAAAGGCATTTGCTAATGTATTAATGTTTGTTACTAAGGTTTGAATTTGTTGGAGAACAGCAGTGGCAACAAGACCTCCTGCAAAGCCTCCCATTTTGCCACCCATTTTCGTACCAACAAATCCACCAGCAAAACCAGCCGCACCACCTAATGGGCCTTGTCCAAATAACATAGGAAACGCACCAGAAATTAATCCACTTTGTAAAGCAGCTTTATTACCTCTAGGGTTTATTTGTTTTCTCTGATTTATACCAAATTGTTTGTTTTGTTCTTGCATCGCTTTGGTTTGTCTATTTATAGCCTCTGTGACAATATTGAAATCCTTTGTACCTACTGTCATGCTTTTTCTTAATGCTTCAAAACCCTGCAAAGCTCCTTCTTGTTGTTCAATGGTTGATCCAAATGCTTTATTAGTAGCATTTACTTGTGAAACCATTCCCATTAATTGATCTTTTGTTTTCTTTAATTCTCGCCCTGCATTCCCTTTAAAAGATGTAATGTCATTTAGATTTACAGCATTAACTTTCTCTACAGCATTTGCTAATTCATTTGCTTTCCTATTTATTAAATCAAGCTTAGATGTATTAGCAGTGATCTTTATATTTACACCATATTCTGCCATTTGTTCGACCTAAAACAAAACTTTATTTTAGTGTACCTCTTTTATGGTCTTCTTGCTCGTGATTTATCTTTTGCATTTTGTATCGCTTGCTCTTCATATTCTCGTTTCAATTCATAATATGCTAACCAGTTTGTATATTCCTCTTTAGTTAATTTACTCGTAAGCTCTTGTACTGTCATTCCTAGTTCTGTTGCTAGGAAAAACATAAAGAACCAATCATTTCTAGCTTTTTAAAGTTGCTTTCGCTTCCTCCACCTTATATCCATCAGCAGAACCTAGCATTGCAAGTTGAATATCCTGCAAAGTAGCTGCATTTACCTCTCTTCGTAAGGAAGCCTTATGACCATCTTGAAATAATCTTTTACCATCTTTATCTAATGCTTTTGTAATCATAAGATTTAAAGCAAAATCTTCATTAGACTTATCTTCTCCAGATTTAGCAACGATTGATTCTCTTTCTGCAATAGTTAAAGGATTCCAATAAATCTCTAAAACTGTCACATCTCCTTCTTTCAATTCATACATATATTTTTGGCTTACACCAAATTTGTTTTTGAGAAGTTCAATAGCTTCCATAAAAATTAATTAAATATTATATTAGTATACTAGGCATTGGCTGAAAATTGGCAAGATATTATGCCAACAAAATGACTTCTATCTTCAATATCTAATGGAGTAGGGCCGTTAATATCTAATACTCTAGGTTTGCAACTAAAGGTATCTGTGTAATTAGAAGCATTAACAGAAGTTAATCCATCAATTACAGCTTCACATATTGCAGATAAGACTGAAGTCCCTTTTGATTTAGGTACATAAACATTACATTGAATGACACCAGCATAATAATCAGAAGCAGCACCCTGATTTTGCAAAGTTGATTGCGTAAAATCTAAACTCATTAAAATATATTTTTTATTTTTACCAGGAGTTGTGTAATGGACATTATCATAAACCATTAAAACAGTATTATCAGCCGCTATTACCGCATCTGTTACTGCTTTTTCAAAAGCGGCCCTTGCATTAACTAAAGTCATTTAGAAAACTCCGTATACTTAACACCTGTTTGAGAAGAACCAAATCCTCCAGTAGTGCTACCACCGACAAATAATCTTCCTTTATCAGACATAGTTTCTTTTATCATTTTACCTAAAGATCCTTGAATAAATGATTGAACTTTACCTCCTTCCAAGGCATAAACAGCATAATCAACTTTATTGCCAATATATACAGGTCTTTTATAATTAAAAGCTCTTTTAACAGGAAATCTAGCTTGAACAACGGGATTTAAAGGAGCATTACCACCAGTTCCTGCTAAGAATGCCGTCATTGCTTCTTGCTTTATACCAGACCAAGGTTGAAACTGTGTAATTTCATCTCTTGCCCTAACAGGACTACCTTGTGCTACCCAACTAGATGCGAAAAAACCTGTATAAACAGGACTTCTTTTTTTTGTTGATAACTGAGTATGCACCTTCTTAATAAGAGCATTAAAATCTCTTGAAATATTTTTATCAAGATCATCAGGTAATTGTCTTACATTTTTATATACCATCAGAACCTCACAAGAATAATAAATAGATAAACTTGCCCACCTTTTTTCGTATCAATATCAACTATTTGTGCAACCCTATTAGCACCAGCAAAACTTAAGGTAATCTCATCATCTAAATCTGCTTGATTATCTCCTATCTGATCTGGTGTTATATATAATTTTGCTTCTCTCATTTCCTGTGCTCCTTCCTCTTCAGAACGAACAAAAGATATCGGTACTTTAATACTATAAGTAGTATCAGTTGTAGTTAAAGCACCAGTAGAAGTATTGTAACTAGCAGATGCTTTTTTTGTATAAGTAATACTGTGATCTAAAGAAGTACCAAGTTGTGATACTACACTTTTTGCAACATCTTTAAATAATGAATCTAATTGTCCTGCCATTATCCTCTAACTACCCTCATTTGAAAACTACCTGCTCCACCTAGCATATACGCTCCAAGATAACTTTGTAACCACGGGTAAACATCTAAAATATTATTAACAGAACCAGTTCCCTGACTATCAGTATTATATTTTACTTGCAAATCTCCTAGTTTTACCTCACTAAAGTTTCCATCTTTACCTGTAGTACCAGTAATAGCATCTGTATCATTTGCTAAAGCTCTAGCTAATTCATACTGTGCATACTTAATACCATTAGGAATTTTAGAACAAGCTAGTTCAACACCATCTACCTGATAATTATTTCTTGGAAATTTTAATGCCTGATCTTCATCGCATCTTTCACCATAAAAAACTAAAGTTTCAATCCATCTAGTAGCGGATATTAATGCTCTCTTTTTTTGGTCATCTGTTTTGTTTGTCCAAGTTGAAGCGTCTGGGGAGGTATCGAAGTAATCATTAGCTTCAGACAAAGTGACATAACTATTAGCTGTTTCACTTTTTAAAGTTGCGTTTATGGTAGCTGCCACGATTATTAAAGTAATTTAGTTTTATTGTAGCGTAAAGAAAAAACCCCACCAATATTTGATGAGGTTTCTTCTATGACCACCAATATAATCTTAAGACTTAAGACCGTTATCAAGTGGACTATTAACAAAGATTTCAACCATAGGGATGAGATCAATGTCATAAGTGGCAGACCAGTTAGAACCTGTTCTTAGGTTTGCGTTTGTTGGGTTGTCAGAAGCAGATCCCCACTTAGTACCCATAACGTGATAAGTACTGTGGTAATCAACAGATAGAACATCTTGCTTAGATAAGATGTTTCTTTCAGCTTCAATACCTAGATCCTGCTGTACACCTTCAAGAATTGTTCCTGACTTCATTAAGTAGCAACGGAACTCTTGACGGTTTCCAGTAGATGTTGGGTCGTTAGTGTTAACAGCAGAGTCAACAATAACTTTACAACCAGCAAATTCACCAACGGCTCTTGAATTAACTCCAACGCCACCACCACCCCAGGTGACAGCACCAGAAGCAGCTAATGCAGAAGTTGAGAATGTTAACATTCCAACTTGATAGAGGTAATAAGCAACAGAAGGATGAACAACTAGAATATCTAATTCTTCACCACGCTCACCCAATTTAGAACGAGCTTCTGCCATTGTTGCAGCAGTTAAATAATTTGATTCACCAGTAGAACCAGAACCACCTAATTGCTTCTCTAAACGATGATCATTTAAAGCAGTATGGAATAAACCAGTTAACTGTTCAAATAAACGGACAGAATTTAGTTTGTTGATAGCATCTGCAAGCTGATTTCTGATGTGACCCATTGGATCTTCACCAGCAGCTAATACAGCAATATCATCAACAGCATATGCAAAACCTCTGTGACAGATGCTTGCAATCTGTGTTCCTGTTCCAATTTTCTGAGGTGTTAAATAACCATTGGTGCTAGTACCCCATGTTGCAGTACCGTCAATGATCTCTTCAGTTGGAGATACAGGGTTAAATTCTGGAACTTGTATTCTTGTACCACCTGCTCTTGAATCAAGCAAAGCGTTACGAACTACAGCACCAGACTGTATAAATAGACTACGCTCTTTAATTGCTTCGGAAACGTAAGTGCTAAAATTATTTCTCTTAACGATATCCGCTAATAGGACACCGCCAGAGTAATTCTGAAACGGAGCAGCCATTCAGATTTACCTTTAAAAAGTTTTTTGCGATCCCCTAATCACAGATAAGGGCATTA
>Ga0209645_1000738_pt1 | contig 16727 bp, 22 predicted proteins | sample ETNvirenome_6_30_FD_184070 | JGI IMG/M metagenome (GOLD analysis project Ga0209645, IMG submission 184070) | Marine viral communities from the Pacific Ocean - ETNP_6_30 (SPAdes) (version 2) | ecosystem: Environmental > Aquatic > Marine > Oceanic | place: Pacific Ocean | collected 2013-06-19
AAAGATTTAAAAAACTTATATCTAAAAACATTATTCCTGAACTAACAATTTTTTGCCATACTGACCCTTATAGATTACCAAATATGGAAAATTTGCCGTTAGGATCAAGATGTGCTGAACCACCAGACCCGTTGACACCAGTATGGGAAACATCATACAATTATTATGATCATGTAATCAATTACGGTTTTCATGAATTATCACATCTTGCAATTGTAAATGAAATAATGAAACTATGTTCACATCACCAATTAAAAGCACTTCATTTGCGAAGTTTTGTGCCTGCTGATAATGGTGTTGGCTTTAGAGAATATGATTGGAATCCAGAAATGGATAATAGTATTGCTACAAGTTTAGAATCAATAAGCAAAAAATATGGCGAGCCTGATATCGCAAATCATTTGAATCTTGAAGGCAATAAACATGTAGCAGAATTAGTAATAGATAACATAGAAAACCTTAAGTTGTTATGAAGATAGCTTTTTGTGGAGATAGCTTTTGTGCTGATACAGGCAAAGACACTTGGCCTTATTTGGTAAAACAAAAACTTAATGCAACACAAATTTGGAAAGGAACCCCAGGCGCTAACCAATACACTATATTACGACACACACAAAAAATTTTAAATTTAGAACCAGACCTAATTGTGTTTACTCACACAGACCCGTATAGGTTGGCTAACAGACATGATCGTCCTTTGGGTGCTAGACCTTGTGATATACACAAAGATGATGATCAAGTGTGGAAGGCTGGTCACTCATACTATGAACAAATTATGGATTACGGATTTCATGAACTATCACACATTGCACTTGTAAACCAATGTTGGAAAATAGGCTGTCTTACCAAAATGGTTCACCTGTTTAGTTTTAGCACAAAAGAATTAGATTATAGAGAGTACAACTGGGACGTATATTTGCCAAACAGCTATCGTGAACAAAGCCTTGCAAAAATAAGTTATGAGTACCAAACACCTGACAATCACAAGTATGACTGGATAGAACCAGGTTGGAAAACGCTACCAAATCATATGAACTATGAAGGAAACAAAAAGGTAAGTGAAATAGTATTGGACATGATATAATGGGCACACACTACGATACACTAGGCGTTTCAGAATCTGCATCAGAACAAGAAATCAAAAAGGCTTTCAAAAAACTAGCCATGCAACATCATCCTGACAAAGGTGGAGATAGTGGCAAGTTTCAACAAATCAATGAAGCATATGATTCTATAAAAACTCCTGAGAAGCGTCAACAGTATGATCAAATGAGAAAGTTTGGACCTGGGCCACAGTTCCAACGCGGACAACCTTTTGGCTTTGATATATTTGAGCAGTTTGAAGACATGTTTGGGGGACCTGGTGCTCGCTGGCAACAAAGACGTCCACGCAAAAATAGAGACATGTCTATCACGGTGCCTGTAACTTTAGAAGAAGCGTTTCATGGGATCAAAAAACAAATATCTGTGCAATTAGGTTCTGGGCGTAGACAAATTGTAGATTTAGATATTCCTGCAGGTGTCAACAATGGTATGACACTCAATTACAAAGGACTAGGTGATGATCAATTGAAAGGCCTAGCACCAGGAGATTTGCAAGTAAGATTGCAAATAAATCGGCATCCTCATTTTGAACGCAAAGGCAATGACCTATATACAGCAAAACAAATCAATGCCTTTGAAGCAATGATGGGCACAAAGATAATGGTCAAAACATTGTCTGGTAAAACTGTGAGAGCGTCAGTGATGCCTGGCACACAACCTGGCACTTTTATTAGGTTACCAAATGAAGGAATGCCTATTGTTAAAGCAAAAAACAAAGGACATCTCTTTATTCGTATTGACATCAGTATACCATCTAATTTAACACAAGAGCAAAAAGATATAATTGCCAAATATTTTAAGTAATAAACTTGACAACACACAGAGTTATAATACAATAATAAAAATATGTTAGTACCAAATAGTTCATTAGAAAAGATATTCAATCATGCTGTAGACACAGCAAAAAAATACCAACATGAATACGTCACCATAGAGCACATGCTTTTTGCAATGTTGCATGATGATCAATTCAACGAGTTTTTACAAGACTATGGCATTAAAGTTGAAGACATGGGCAAAGACCTAGCCAGATATTTAGAAACACAACTAGACTCAATCAAAACAAAACAAAAAAATTTTACGCCAAGAAAAACTTCTTCATTAGAAAGAGTTTTTAACAGGTGTTTTACTTCAGTTCTTTTTTTAGGCAAAGACGAAATTGAACCAGTTGACATATTCATATCAATGTTTACTGAAGACAAGAGCTTTGTAGCATGGTTGATGAAAAAATACAAAATAGACAAAAAAGCAGTAAGTGACTACATCAACCAATCACAAGTAATGGGTGACGGTGCAACTACATCAAGAATTGATGATGGACAAGCAAATAAAATTTTAAGAAGCTTTACGTTAAACTTGTCAGATATGGCTTCTAAAGAAATGTTTGATCCATTGATTGGCAGAGACAACACACTTAATGACATTGCACAAACGTTGGCTCGCAAAACAAAAAACAATGTGCTACTTGTAGGTGACCCTGGTGTGGGTAAAACAGCTATCGCAGAAGGACTTGCAACTAAAATACACAACAAGCAATGTCCAAAGTTTTTAGAAGATCATACTGTGTACAGTTTAGACATAGGAGCATTGTTGGCTGGGTCAAGATACAGAGGTGACTTTGAAGAAAGACTTAAATTAGTATTACAAGCATTAGAAAAGAAAAGCAAAACTATCATGTTTATTGATGAAGCTCATATGATGCAAGGTGCAGGCACATCGGGTCAAGGTTCTACTGACCTTGCTAACTTGCTGAAGCCTTCGTTGGCTAAAGGTGTGCTGAAAGTCATAGCATCAACCACTTGGGAAGAGTATAGAACTTCTTTTGAAAAAGATCGTCCGTTGATGAGAAGGTTCCATAGAATTATTGTTGATGAGCCAGACAAAGAAACCACACTCAAAATACTTAAAGGTGTGAAAGAATATTATGAAAAGTTTCATGGTGTAAAAATCAAAGATGATGCACTTGAATACGCAGTAAACTACTCTTCAAAGTACATACATGATAAAAAACTACCAGACAAAGCATTAGATATAATTGATAGTGCATGTGCAAAATTTAAAGTACATCCAGCTGACAAAATGATTGTTGATCATGAGCGTGTTGTTAAAGAAGTAAGTAGAATGACTGGCATTGAAGAAACACAAATTGCACAAAAAGAATCAACCAATCTTAAAGAACTAGAACCAAGCCTTACAAAGGTTGTGTTTGGACAAGATGATGCAATACACAAAGTGGTCGATAAGATAGTTGTAGCAAGAGCAGGATTGAAATCGGAAAACAAACCAGTTGGGTCATTCTTGTTTACAGGTCCAACGGGCTGTGGTAAAACTGAAACAGCAAAGCAGTTGAGTGAACATATGAAAATGCCACTTGTAAGATTTGACATGAGTGAGTTTCAAGAAAGACATTCTGTTGCAAAATTTATTGGAGCACCTCCGGGCTATGTAGGTTATGAAGATGGCAATGTAGGTGCAGGACTATTGATTAACGAAATTGAGAAACATCCAAACGCTGTATTACTTTTGGATGAAGTAGAAAAAGCACATTCATCTGTGACCAGTGTGTTATTGCAAATCATGGACAATGGTTTTATTACTGGATCAAATGGCAAGAAAGCAGATCTAAGAAATGTTATACTAATAATGACATCCAACTTGGGTGCAGAAGAAATGGAAAGAGCCACACTTGGTTTTGCAGAACAAGAACGCACAGAAGATGATCAAGCTGTCAAAAGTTTCTTTGCTCCAGAGTTTAGAAATAGATTAGATGCTGTAATTAAATTTAAGAAACTTAACAAAGATACAATGAAACTGATTGTAAGTAAATTTATTAAAGAAGTAAATGCACAACTTAAAGACAAAGATGTTAGCATTAAACTAAACAAAGAAGCAGTTGCTTATCTTTTAGAAAAAGGTTTTGATGAAAAGATGGGTGCAAGACCATTAGCAAGAGTGATTGACAATGACATCAAGACTCCATTGAGTAGAAAGTTGTTGTTTGATACTATCAAAGGTAAACTTAACATCACAGTAAAAGACGATAAATTGGAGATAGCATGACTGTGATAATACATTCAAGAAAACTGTTCTACAAAGAATGGGCGTACAAAGTTAGGCTTAAAATGCCAACTGGCTACAATCAATACATAAGAAAACTTTTAACTTATGTCAAAGACAGCACCGTAGAAAGTAAAATGAAATCATTGATGAAGTCAATTAGATATGAAGGTAGACAACACGGGCCTTACCCATTTGAATTCACAGATGCCCAACTCGATGCAATGTATGATTTTATTTTTTATTGTAGAAAAGAAAACTTAAGAAAGAATGCAAGAATCAACGAATATTGGAGAATCATTACTGTGTATTGCAATGACAAAAGATATGTTGAAGATATATGTGACAAGTTTGATGTAATAGTTGAAAGTGCAGAAATGCCTGCATCTGATGAAGAACTTGAGATTATGCAGGAAAAGAAAAACACGACAATAGTTGATCGTTTGCCATACAACAAATACAGATATTCATGTAGCCTTGATTATTGGAGCAGTAGAGATAACATATGTCCATCATTCGTAAAATGGTCAAAACCATATGGCAAAAGAATTAAGATATCAAGCCGATGGGGGTACGGTGGTGGCAATTATGCTTTCAGCAAATTTTGGGTTGAGGACGAAAAACTTCTTAACATGATAAAGCTGTTTTTAGGCACGCATATCACCAAAGTAGAAACATACAAACTGAGGGCAGAACTTGAAAATTAAAACTATTAAGAAAATCGTTGACCGTAAGCTAATAGGCACAAACTCTGAAATATATGGAGAATGCGATATCACACTATTTGGCGGTGGCAACGGCAGAACCAAAAAGACCATATTACTAGAGCAAGTGGTTGAACAAGGCGATACAGTGGAATTTGTAGGATACACCATCAATGACGGCCTTAGAACTGTGATTAACATAGAAGATGTGGACACACTAGAAGGCATGCCGTGGAACAAGTTTGCACAGGCATATGGATTGGTTAAGAAATAAATACAGTATGCCAAGCACATCACAAACAATACTAGGATCTACATCACACCCATCAGGCGGGTCAACCAACATAGTATATGGTGATAAATTCAAAGCAGACGGCTATTATGGCTTTACAGACGGGCTACACACAGTGGCTTTTTATTTGAGCAACTTCATTGGACAAGTGGGCATACAAGGGTCATTAGCAAAAAATCCAGGAGACAGTGACTGGGCTAACCTTACACTAACAGGTCCTACAACTGATTACAATGACAGCACTGGAGGCACCACTAGAGTAGTGGCTTATAACTTTACAGGTAATTTTACATATATTCGTGCATTTGTAGAATTTGATTCATCAGATACAGCAGGCAGTGGGTCGGTATCTAAAGTACTTTACAATTATTAACATGTACAGCAAACACTTTGTAAGAGCAGTTTTTAAGGATGATTCGCAAGACAAGACTTTTGCTACATTCTTTGGCACAGCAGTCAACGAAGGATTAGATAGATATCTAGCAGAAAGCACAGATGAAATAGTGCTTACAACGTACACCACAAACGAAGGGCATTTTGTGTATGAAAGTGAACTTCATGCAGACGCACTAGAAAAAGATGCACAAAAATTCGTTGATGTGCTGAGTAAGTTTTTTCCAAAAAAAGATTTTGAAATAGAATTTTCGGGTGTATAATTAAATTTATGCACTACGACAATCAACACACCGCTCAATATATGGCTGAGCAGTCTAACCTTGAAGTTCACAGATTAGAGTCTGAAGTAAAATCTCTCAAACAACGCATTGCTGAACTAGAAGCATTCATTCAAAAACTTGAAGCTCATTTAGAGTGGATTGAAAAATTACCTTAATCAATTTTCCTGCATAATTACCAATATATTATTTGAACAAATATTCTATATTTGCTACAATAATTTGATTAAAGGAGTTAAAAAAATGAAAATTAAATTATTAATAATTTCTATTATAATGACTATCACAGCATGGACATCGGTTGCGTCGGCATACGATGGCAAGATCAATTTCATGCTACCTTCAAGAGCAGGTGGAGCCACCGGTGGTTCTGCTATTGCTTTAACTGAAGCAATGAATGAAAACGGTGCAAAGACTCATATTGCATTCCTAGGCAATTGCAAATTGGGTAAAACTGTTTACACTCATAACGAAGATCCATTCATGATGGTACTTCCTGCAACACTACAACCAAAATGTGGGTTTCAAGATGAACCATCTCCAGATACATTTGTTAAAATATTAACAATTGAAGGATTATCTATTGTAAAACACAAAGGCAGAGACGATCTTAGCCTTGAACATTTCCTAGATCCCAACAGTGAAAAAACAATTGGAGTAAATGGAAGTGCAATGTTTTTGGTAGAAAGTTGGATGGCTGACAACAATGACGATTCACCAATCCTGATGTTTGGAAACAGTGGTGCAACTGCACAGGCAAGTGTGTCTAACGATGCTGACTATTGGGTGCTGAAAAATACCTATGTGTCACAACAATTAGATAGACTAGAAGTTCTTGCAACTGCATCATCTACTCCACAAGATTGGATTGATGCACCAGCTTTAGGACAAGAAGCTCCGCACTTTAAATATCCGGATATTCTTTGGGCCAACTATGCAATCATCAAAGGCTTTGATGAAGAAGATAGACAAGCTGTAATCGATATTGTTATGGATGCTTATGACAATGAGTCATTCCAAAATTATATCTCAAGACCAGGCATGGTAAACACTTCAGACATGTCATTTGAAGATGCTTACAAACTGGTAAGAACAATACAAGAACCTTATTTGACACTAAACAAATAAGTTTACAAGCATGGAAATAATAGCATTATTTCTACCCATGCTTTTAGGCTGTGTGCTGGGACTGTTCGTTGGAATGGTCCCAGGCATAGGCACTAGCACGGTGCTGATTATCATATATCCATTTCTATTGGATTTTGATCTCCCTCAACTGTTTTCATTTTATTCTTGCATACTGATTGTTTCACAATATTGTGGAAGTGTTAGTGCTATATTACTTGGCATTCCAGGAGAAATCACAAGTTTGCCTGCAGTCAAAGAAGGCTACAGGTTTGAGATGATTGGGCAAGGCAAACAAGCCATTGCAATCACAGCCATCTACAGTTTTGTAGGTGGACTATGTGCATTAGTTTTGTTCTATCTGCTGTTGATAGGAATTGAACATATCTTTTTTGTATACCAAAACAAATTTCAACTGGCATTTTTATCTTTGTGTATTGTCTGTGTCACTTTGCTGTGCAACAACAAAATAATTGTTAACTTTGCGTTGTTGTGCATAGGTGCGTTTTTGGGCAAAATAGGATACAATGAATTCATGGATACAGAATTCATGACCTTCAACAATCATCATCTAAGTTTAGGCATTCCACTGTATGCTATATTGATATTCTTATATGTTGTGCCTACACTATTTCAATTTTATCATGAAGAAAAAGTAATGTTATCTGCCAAACAAAAACTTATCAAAATTGGCAAACAAACACAATATCTTGGTGTAGCCATCTATTCAAGTGCTGTAGGTTTTTTAACTGGATTGATTCCAGGTACATCTTATGTGATGAGCAGTCAATTGGCTTGGGGTTTAGAAAAAATTAGACTGGGTAAGAAATACCAAATGCCCAGTGCTTCTGGTTTGGTGGCCGCAGAAACTTCCAACAATAGTGCTATTGTAAGCACACTGGTTCCTTTGTTGTTGTTTGCTGTGCCTATTACAGTAAGTGAAGCTATCATCTACAACATAGCCACTGTAGGTGCTAATTTTTGGACTTTGGGCTGGCTGTATGAAACACACAACCAAGTTGTAATGCTGAGTGGATTTTTTGTGGCAAACACTTTTGGCTTGTTAGTAGCATGGCCATTTGCTAGAAGAATAATATCGTTTGTGAAAACCAAAGTAAACTACATTGTGTGGGTGATACTTGTTTTATTGGTTGGCATTTTTCTATATCATGGACATCAAAACATGATTCTTAACTATTACATTGTGTTGGCAGTAATTTTGTTTCCAATTGGTTGGCGATTACGCAAACTTGATATGATACCTTTGGTTATTGGATTTGTTATACAAGAACGATTTGAGTTAATATTGAATATTCTTGGAAAGCAACTGTTTCTATGAACGCTGTAAAATTTACTCACAATTACAAAATCAAATACACAACCAAAGATGAAAAGTATGATTCACTTGGCTACTGGCAGGTAGGCAACGAAAAATATTCCAGCAAGGCAAAGGCACTCATAGAAGCAACCAGAAACAACACAGGCCTAAGATATCATTTTCAAGAAAACACATGGAAAAATTATGATTGGTCTCAACCGCCAAAACAAGATCTACAAGAACTGTATGTAGAACGAGCACAGCAATTGTTAGACAAATATGATCATGTGGCTTTGTTATGGAGTGGTGGTTCAGATTCAACTGCTGTGCTGAAAATTTTTATTGATAACAATTTAAAATTAGATGAGGTCATAAGTTATGGCATGATCAACTCTGCTGTGAATGAAAAAGATAAAACCAATGCTGAAGTATTTCACCAACATGATCGATACAAAACCTACATAGACAACGCTGGTATTCCATTTAGATTTTTGAACATGTGGGATAGAATAAACGAAGTCAAATTGGACGATAGTTTTATTGATACCGGAGATTTAAGATATTGTTTTGATAATCTAATCAAAGTACAATCAGGTTATCATACAGATCCTAAGTTGATGCAACTGGCACACAAAGGTAAAAAAGTTTGTGTGTTGACTGGACTAGAAAAACCAAGAGTGTTTGTAGAAAACGACAACTTTTACACAGCATTTATAGATATACTGACTTCTGCAAACGTATATCCAATGTTGTATGACGGAACCTACAATGGCGTTGCATTTGAAAGATTTTTCTTAACACCAGACTTGCCCAATCTATACGCAAAGATGGTGCATACACTGATTGATTGGTTCGAACACAACTACATTGGATACAAAGACTTTTTAACGTATAGGGATTTTTTCCAGGTAGACAAATATTATGATATTGCAAATCAAGTATTGTATGACTGGAAACGTCAAGACAACTGGACTTTAGGCAAACACAACTCAGCAAGATTTTGCCAAAAATATGAACCACTTAGAACCAGCATGCCAGAATTTGACCTGTATCAACGTTGGAGTGACATGACCTGGGAAATCAACAAAAATATCAATACCAAATTTGTGCAACCATATGGTGACTTTTTACCAAATTATACCAAATTTTACAAAATTAGACGCACCACAGACTATGAAAAACCAAGCAAAGCACAACAAAAACTACGCCTACAACAAATAGTTGACAAATTGAACTAGTATTGTATTATAAACTATGGAAAAAATAATTGATTTTATCAGAATAATATTATTAATAGGACTGGTATTTTTTGTATTTCAACAGAACAAAACTATCAACCAATTAGAAACAAGAATTGTATCACTTAACAACCATATCACAGACATAGGTGAATTTGTAGAAGGACATGAGATAGGACATGCAGATGACAAACCATGTGATGGTTGTGTAGCACCAATGTTCAATGATGAAGCTGGTGATTTGATACTAGATCTAATGGAAGCCCTTATTAGTAAAATTGATGAAGATATCGACTAAAAAGATTAAACTTAAAAAACCAAAATACAGACGCAGATCTGCAAAAGAGATTGTAGAGATCGCCAAAGGTATTTGGGATCAAAAAATTTTTACTTCTAACCATTTGCACGATCATGAAAGACAAAACCTAGGCATGGTTTTTTTGCCTTTGTCAATGATGGATGCTGTGCAATCAAGAAACATGTGGAGACAAGACCCATGGATGTTCTATGGCAAAAGAGGTGAGAGGCATGAATTTCCAGGTGCTAACGGTTTGCCTATGCTAGACAACGTTGCATGGTTAGACAAAAAGGATACACTAAGAGTTGAAGCTATTATTAGAAAATACGAAGATGCCATCAAAAGAATTGACGCAGAAGCAGTTTAACACACTAGACGGAACTGTGTACGCAGTCAACATAGACTGTGAAGATTTTGACATAGACTCACTTGTAGACTATCTTGATGTAAAATGCCAAGGTTGGTTTATGAAACACTATCAAACTGATAGAAAAAATCAATTTCTTTTTGAATTAGAATCAGACACCATCCATTATAAAAACTGGGCTGGTTGGTCTGCTTTAAATACACTATGTCGTACACCAAACCCTTAGATATGTTGATAGTGGCTCTGCCAGTTTTAGACTTGCAGTATCCACCAGCAGGCCCTGCCATACTCAAAGGTTGTTTACAGAACGCAGGATACACAGCACAAACCTTAGACTTCAACATGGAGTTGCTTCGTTTGTGTGGCAGTAAAGAACGTTTCTATCAAGTACAGTATAATTTTGAAAATGTCAGCACAGACGTTTTAGACAGCAAAGATCCTGTGATTGCTTTTTTTGATAAGGACCATGATTTAATAAGACAGTGGGTAGACCTGTGTATAGAACAAATTGTTAGAATAAAACCACGCTGGTTAGCGTTGAGTGTGTTCACATACAAAAGTCACAAAGCGGCTCTGTTGCTTTTGGCAGAAATACGTAGACGCAAAATTAAACAACAAATCAGTATGGGTGGTAGAGGCGCAAGTGCATTCGCTTTAGGTCCTGATCACAGTGAATTCAAACACAAAATCATTAATTACTTTGGTCCTTACCCACAAAAGAATTTTGGACAAACAATGCAAGAATATGGATTGATTGACAAGCTCATAGAAGGCGATGGTGAACAAGCAATCATTGATCTTGTGAAGGATGATATGCCAGACAGAGTAATGGCCAACGTTGCAGACATTGATTTAGAATCTGTGCCATTTGTTGATTTTGGAGACTACAACCTTAAAGGATATGACTTTGTAAATGAACCAATATTGCCTATCACAGGTTCGAAAGGTTGTGTGCGAAAATGTAGGTTCTGTGACATTCCTGTGTTGTGGCCAAAATACAAATGGAGGAGTGGCAAGCACATAGCAGAAGAAATGATACATCTATACAATAAACATGGTGTAAGGAAATTTTACCTCACAGACAGTTTAGTCAATGGCAGTTTGAAAGCATTCACAGACTTCACAAAAACACTTGCAAAATATAACACAGCAAATCCAGATAAATCACTCAAATGGGTTGGACAGTACATCACAAGAAAAATGTCTCCAGCACTCAACGATGAATACTACGATAGGCTCAAAGCCAGTGGTGGCGAAGGTCTTACAATTGGTGTAGAAAGTGGTTCAGATGCTGTGAGAGAACACATGAAAAAACAATTTAGAACTGTTGATGTTGATCATGAAATTGCAGAATTTGATAAACGTGGTATTGTTTGTGTGTTGCTGTTCTTTTCTTGTTATCCTACAGAAACATGGCAAGACTTTTTAGACACAGCAGACATGCTGATGCGTTATAGAAAATATTGTGCCAACGGAACTGTGTACAAACTGACTTTAGGTACACCTTACACACACCATCCTGACACACCTTTGTGGCTGATACAGGACGAGATTGGATTAGAATCAGAAGAAGGCAGTGATATCCTATGGAGGCTAAAAAGCAATCCAGATCTCACATTTTACGAAAGAGTAAGAAGAAGGTTAATATTACAAGAAGTCACCACAGCATTAAAATTACCAATGAGCAGAAACACACCAGAACTTAACCAATTAACAGACAGTTTAAGATTGCATGGTAAAAAGATCAAAAGGTATTTTGGTAAAAAAGAACCAATTGAAACTTTGCCAGATCACTATGATCTTACTCCATATGACAACTTGTTGATGCCGTTAGATCTGCAGGAACAATGTCATGAAATCATGCAAAACAACAAAAGAGATACTGTTAGAATATTGCTACAACACCAAGAAATTAAAGATGACATCAAATTTGACAACGATTCTTACACAAATCTCAAGCAATTACTGTTGGATATTTAGGTTGACAAATAACCATATTATATTATTATAGTGGTATGAGGATTGTTGGTATTGTATTGATGTTAATTTTAGCCACAGGTGCTAATGCTTGGATCTTTGATAACAGACCTAGTCTAAAAATACCAACAAACACAGTCATAGAATATGATGTTCCTGCCCAATTTGTTTCCATGAACGAAAAACAACGTAAGGTTGAATTTATTAAATGGATCTTACCAATCGTTGTAAGGCAAAATAATTTGGTCATGCAAGAACGTAAAATTATTGTGAAATTACAAAATAGAGAATTGCTTGGTATCCAATTGAGAGAAACTGAAATAGACTTTCTAAACATCATGCAACTAAAATATGGTGGTAATTCATTTGATGACTTACTTTCAAGAGTAAACGTTATACCTACAGCACTTGTGATTTCACAAGCATCAATTGAGAGCGGATGGGGATCAAGTAGATTTGCACAAGAAGGCAACAATCTATTTGGCATTAGGACATATGACAAAAACACACCAGGCATGAAACCAAAAAACAACGTTAATGCAAACTTTAAAGTGAGAAGTTATCTTACTGTGGATGATTCAGTAGCAAACTATCTGTTGCTGTTGAACACACACCACGCATACAAAGATTTTAGAACTGCTAGATCATATATGTCTCATGTCGACGCAATGGACGATCATGCACTAGCAGACACATTATTTGATTATAGTGAACTTGGTTCACAGTACATTGAAATGATTCATGTACATCTTAACAACATAGAAAAATTGCTTAATGATTTACAATAAAGGAGTAGAATATGCCACATAATGAAGGAGAGCAAATCACAATACACAACACAGACAAAGAAACTGACGCAAAAGCAACAATAGTTGAATATAAAGGTGATTTTCTTAGAGTGTTGATTGACGGAACAATTGCAATGAACCTAACACGCAAAGAACCAGGCAGTGACTTGTTTATAGGTAACATGCATGGATTAGAGTTTACAACACGCATGAAATAAATACAGTATGCGTATTCATCAATTATCAGAAAATGACGATATAGATACTGGTCAAGATTATTCAACTGAAAAAAGAGAACTTGAGCTGTACATCATGAACGATGTAGATCTTTACAGACAGATGTTCATGCCGATCATAATGAATATTGTGAGAAAAATCAAACGTGGAGTTTATGATCATAAACTTGCACCAAGATTATGGCAGTATTTGGTAGATCAAGGTGCTAAAAAATACGTTCAAGAATTTGGTGGCACAGTTAGAAACACTTTTCCAAAAAGAGCAAGAGAAGAATTAGCATCAGATCTTGCAGATGAGCAATACGAAATGATAAAATCAGGAGAATACTCCATAGCAACTGGTTACGATCCTAAAAAAGGAGAGTAAAAATGTTACTCTACGAACTAGTAGAAGCAGAACAATCAATTAGATTTACATTTGGCAGATTCAATCCGCCACACATTGGACACAAAAAACTTTTAGACGCTGTGGGCAAAGGTTATATCTTTCCATCTCACACACATGACAGCAAAAAGAACCCATTGATGCCAAAAGAAAAAGTTGGCTTCATGCGTTCAATGTTTCCTCAACATGCAGGCAACATCATGTACAAAGAAAACGCAACAAACATCATAGATATCATGAAATTGCTACAACAAAACGGTCACAAAAATGTGACCATGATAGTTGGTGATGACAGAGTGGCTAGTTTTGACAAGTTGCTGAAACAATACAATGGCAAAGAATACAAATTTGATTCAATCACAGTAGAATCAGCAGGCATACGTGATCCTGATGCAGACGGTGTTGAAGGCGCAAGTGCATCAAAAGTTAGACAAGCGGCAGCCAACAACGATTTTGCTACTTTTAAAAGCATGGTACCGGGTGGCAACAATTTAGCCAAAGCAGTTTTCCAAGCAACCAGAGAAGGACTCAAAGTCAATGAATTAGCAGAAGCAGAACAAAGCAAACCAATTGTGTTTTTAGACATGGACGGTGTTATTGCAGACTTCTTTTCTGAGTATGCCAAAGCGGCAGGAGTCAAAGATGGCAACTATCGCAAAATACCACGCAACAGAATCAATCCAACTCTTAACGCAATGAAAGGCACAGACTTCTTTAATAAACTGCCCAAAATTGCCACAGCAGACCAGTTAGTTAATCTGGTAGTAAGATACACTGGAGGGGATTACAGCATATTGTCAAGCCCATTACGTGGTGATAAAGACAACTCTGCTCGTTGGAAAAAAGAATGGTTGAAAAGAGAAATGAATATTCAGCCCAGAAACGTTATTATTACCAGCAACAAGTCAGCATATGCAGTATCCAATGGTGTTGCAAACATATTGATAGATGATCATGGCTCCAATATTCAAAAATGGAATGCGGCCGGAGGACATGGTATTAAATACCAAGCAGATGAAGACTCTCTGCAGACAGTGATAGACGGTTTAAAAGCATATGAAACTGATAGATTGGATAAACGGGGTAATTGACGGTACCATAATACCTTTGCCACGAGTTAAATCCTACTCACACAAACCGGTAAATACAGTATGCGATACCAAGAATTCAACAAAACGCAAAAAATTAGCGAAAGTATGTCGTTTTCCGCAAGGAAGTTCGACAAAGAAAAAGGCTACTACTACCCAGTAACTGGCGATCAACCAAAATATGAGCCTGATTTCTACAAAAGAGACTGGCCATACGACAAAGATCCTAAGCCAAATCCAGATTATAATCCAGAAGAAGATCTTAGCTTGTCAAACGCAAATATGCGTGAGGTAATGGATGCACTGGGTTATGATGCCGAGGACACAATACCCATAGATGAATTCATTGGCAAAGCAACACAATTTTTAAAACAGTCAATAGGTAAACAATCACCAGCACAACCTGACCAAGTGGATCGACGAGCAGGTGGTGGAGCATTTATTGATGCAGGCAAGCCAGAAGGGTACTTTCAAAAGGCAGTGATGGCTATGTCAAAGATTGCCAGAATAGGCAAGGAGCGTGGTGGAACACACGTGGTAGCAATATAAGGAGAATGTTATGAGTTGGATCATGGACAGACTGAAAGAAAAAGCATCACAAGGTGGATTAGGATTGATCATCGTAGGATTGATCATACTATTCTTAGGTGGTTGGGTGACTTATGCCGCCTGGGCCGCTATACTGTATGGTGCATATCAAATAGTAACAAAAGGTTAATATGAGATTAGCCGAGTTTTCAAGCAAAAAATACAAGCGGAAATTCGGCTATGATCCTTCATCTTTGAGCTACAAAAAATTTGTTAAACACATTTACCCTAAAAAAGAAGCCGCAGGTGTAGGCATAATTACAAAGCAGAACGCAACCAAAGATGCACCTATTGGTAGCGAATATGCAAATGTAAAAAAACTAGGATTGAACAAAAAGAAGAAAAAATGAGTGAAAAAATAATCAAAGTAGTGAGCGAAACATTAGGCGTACATGCTGATAAAATTACAGCAGAGTCTCATCTGGTAGATGACCTAGGTGCAGACGATTTTGATACTGTAGAAGTTGTTATTGCAATAGAAAAAGCACTTGGTGTAAAAATTTTAGACGAAGATGCAGAGAAAATAGAGACAGTACAAGACATAATAAAGTTGACAAAAAAAGAAAGTAAAGTATAAACATTATATGAGATACAAAGAATTTGTAAGAGTATTTGAAGACTATGTAAACACACAAAAACCTTTGCGTGAATATAGAAGTATCAAACAAGCACAACAACAAATAATCAAAACCCTTAGTGGCTTACAAGCAGACAATCAGGAACATGCAAAAATACTCGATAAAATTTATAAAATTATAAACACAGACAACATAGGTGGAAAAATGGATCAAGCATTGATTCCTCCACAAACAGACGAAAAACTGGCAGAACCTGCCAAACAAAAAATTAGACAAGACATCACACAACTTATATCTAACTTAGACAGCAACTATGCAAACATTAACAAATTGTTAAAACGTTTAAAAGCAGGTGGCATAGTTGATATAAAACAATTAGCACAACCAATCAATAGTTTTTCTAATGTGTTTGGCGATGAACTTGGTGCACAACTTTTTACAGCAATGTCAAATTACGGTGTTGGCATAAAACAAAAAGGCCCAGGTGAATTTGGATTTGCAATGTTAAGCAATCAAATTCAACTTGCTGATGGCGAAGGTGATTTACAAATGAAAGGTGTTGGCAAGGTAGAACTTAAAGCGGCACGTGGATCAGCAGGTGGGCGTATAGGATACGGTGGCATGAGTCAACAGCAAAAACGTCAAGTTTTAGACAAATACGCACAACAAATACCAATTACAATCAAAAATATCAATCCAGCTGGATCACTTGGTATAGTTCCGTTTCTACAAGCGTTGTATCAAGACACAGGCAACAATCCAAAACTAAGACAAACAATAATAAAAGAACTTATAGGCCCAGATTTAGGCAAATTTGCTAACCCTGTTGTGACTGCGGCAAAAGGCATGGATGTAGGCAAAGTGCTTGACACATACATTGTTCAAAATTTTGAATGGTATCGAGCAAGAG
>Ga0209645_1000739_pt1 | contig 16721 bp, 9 predicted proteins | sample ETNvirenome_6_30_FD_184070 | JGI IMG/M metagenome (GOLD analysis project Ga0209645, IMG submission 184070) | Marine viral communities from the Pacific Ocean - ETNP_6_30 (SPAdes) (version 2) | ecosystem: Environmental > Aquatic > Marine > Oceanic | place: Pacific Ocean | collected 2013-06-19
CCTTAAGTTTCGCACAGGTATACATGCAGACAGGTAATATGAGGTTGGCTGCACAGGCTGGTTTGGAAGCAGGTGTAACTATGGCTGCTACGGCATTGTTATCCGTTCCTCCCTCTAACCCAATTATAGGTTCAATATTAGGGCCGATTGTGGGTTCAACAGTTGCCGGACCTCTTGGAAAAAGTCTTGGAATAACTGGCGGTCAAGGAAAAGCTCGTAGAAGAACTTTAAAAGGAATAGAAAGTCATGTTAAGGCCGGTGGGCTTTTTGATTTTGGTCAACCATCGGGTTTAAGAAGAAGTATACGCACTGCTGTTGGTGGTAAAGAAAATGTACCAACAGAAGAAAATTATAATAAATTAGTACAAAAAGTAGGAACTAGCCAAGTTCTGAAACCACTATGGGCAGCAGGTATTGACCCGTCTGTTATAGTTGCTGCAGCTAGCGGAAGGCTTCAAGGGCAAAAAGCGTTTAATAGTTTTAGAGCTATTAATTCAGCTTTGTACGGTAGTGCAGGTGGTGATAAGTATATGAAAGCTGTCGCTGTTCCTCAGTTAGCTACAGGGGGTATTGTAACAAAACCCACAACTGCTGTTGTCGGTGAGGCCGGTCCCGAAATGGTCATACCACTTACTGAACAAAGACAATCTAATGATAACATGATAAAAGAGCTAAAAGAACAAAATAAATTAATGAGAGAAATGATTAAGACCCAACAAGAAACTGGTAAAACAGAAGTTCGTTTGGATGGTAGAGTAATAGCTCAATCAACCGCAGAAAACTTTTATGACATAGGCAACGGAATGTAGAGAAAATAAATGGCAACTACAAGAGTGTTATTAGATACAAGAGGTAAAAGTTTACTTCAACTACTTACCGAAAATTTGGCATCGTTAGGTGATATTAATATGTCATTAGCTGCTTCAAATCAAATAGGCAGTTATGATAGTGCTTTTGGTGACGTAAAAATTAATCACCCAAGAATACAACAAGCCAATAATTTAGGTAATCTTGTTGATCCACAACACGAATATTTTGTTAGAGAGGTAGAGTTTCCCGCTAAAAGTGGTCAAACTTTTGGTAAGGGTGATTTTTTAGAAGAACGTGCTCACGATACTATAGGAGGTAATGCACCAGATGGTGTAGCTGAGGGTTTAAGCGTAAATGATAATGCAGTTCCTGGCGAAACTAGAATGGATAAATTTGCTGGTAAAACCACTTCTCTCACAAAAATTTTACATGATGTTGATGATTATAGCGGAGAATATAAAGATCAACCTCAAAATTTTATGAGACTAAAAGGAAGGAAAAGTCTTTTTACTTTATTACAAGAAACATGGAATGTGTTTTTTAATGATAGTGATGGTGATCCAGTATATAGAAACACACACCCAGTAGAAGGTAATACAGAAACGGCTGGGGAAAGTGAAATAACAAATAGATATAAATATAGTCTTGATTATATGGCTAATTATTATAATGAACAAGGTTCAAGTTTTGTTGATGCTCCCACACCAGACAATATTCTTATTTCGGCTCAACAGGGTTTTGTTTTAGGTCAAATTTTAGGTGATAATATTACTTTACAAGATAATATTACTACCATAGCACAAGATGCAACAAGAGATTTTTTTCAAGGATTAGGTGACTCTACAGATGACTTAGGGTTAAGTACATTTTATAGTATGTTAGCTGATAATACTTCTATAGATAGAGTGTCTCAACTTTATGTTGCCGGTTGGGGTAGACCACAAGAAAACTATTTGACTAAAAAACCATTGTCAGAGAACTTACAACAAAATCTTTTATTGCCACCGAATATTGGCGCTGCAGGTTTTCGTGGAATACCCAACCCACTGAATATGCCGGGGAACACTACAGGTAATGGTGAGGGAACGCCAGGTTATGGAAAAACAGAAAATACATTTACCTCACTATATACAAGAAATAGAGCTGGCGCTGCAGGTGGGGTAAATGCAAGTAACCCTATTTTCAATAACGGTGTTGTTGCAGGCGCACCTATTAATCTTTTACAAGAACCAGAAATTAGTAGGGGTATAGACAATATTAGGGGTGAAATATTACCCACTACAGAAGACCGTGTGCCTTTTTCTTTTGAAAAAGACGATGCACAGTATTTAACTTACGAAAGAAGGTCTGCAGGCTTTACTACAAACGGACCAGCCGTTAATGTAACACCATCTGCTATACAACCAGCAGTTAAAGATTTGGATGCTGTTTCTGACGATTCATCGGGGAATCCGCCAGAAATTGATAAAGAAGTGGTTGCAATAGGTAATGGTCAGCATTTCCCTTTTACTTTTTCAACGGTAAACAGAACTGATGGTAGATTGCAGATTTGTTTTTTACAAGCTATTATTAATACTTTATCAGAGTCGTATACACCGACTTGGGCCTCAAAACACTTTTTTGGTAGAAGTGAACAAACACATACTTATACATTTACAGATAGAACTATAGATATAAGTTTTACTGTTTTTGCAAATGAGATGAGACAACTACAAAATGTATACGAAAGAGTATTGTGGTTGGCTCAACAATGTTATCCCGAATTTGACAATACAGGTAGAATGGCCACAGGGCCGATTGTTGCCTTAAGAGTGGGTGATCTTTTCCAATATAAAACAGGTGTTATTAGGAGTCTTTCTTATGATTGGTTAGGTTTTGCCGGTGGAAAGTGGGAAATGACTTCTGCGGTAAGAATGCCTCAAGGATGTACAGTAACTATAAGTTATCAAATCATTCACGACTCAATGCCAACGCGTGACACTAACTTCTATGCCGGACCTGGCGGTGGTTTAGATGCAGGTACTACAAGATATAGAACTATTTCAAACCCAAGTGGTGGAACTGCTTTCGATGCGTTTACAGAAACAGAAACAAGTGAAATTGGTTACGGCCAACCGTTTTTGGATTCTGGTCAACTTTCCGCTGTGGGAACAGGAGAACGGGATTACTTGGCTTCCGTTAGAACAAAAAATAGAATATTAGAAGTAGAAGGTACAGGCGGTATAGAAGAGGTAAATAGAGTACCTGTTGATCGTGATGAAGATACTAAAGAACTTATTTTTGCTTAATTAGTATTTATAAGATAATAAAGGAATACACATGCCAACTTCAAGATATAATAAGTTTAGAACAGTAAAAAGCTTTACGAACGATCCGCGAAGATTAGAAACATTTCCAGCTATAACTGAAAATGAATTGTCTACCATACCTCACACCATTATAAGATTTAAAGAGTCAGATAGGTTAGACCATCTTGCACAAACCTATTTAGGTAGTGGAACTTATTGGTGGGCTATATGCTTACTAAATGATTTAGATAACCCTTTTTCATATAAGTTATTACCCGGCTTTTTGTTAAAGATACCTAATAGTATTGACCCTTTTCTCAACATCATAAGAAGAAATAAGGCTATATCATAATGACAGAAAATGTATCAACTGGAAGCATCTTTGATTCCCATATACCCGAAGATATTATAAAAGGTTGGAACGACAGAAGGCAATCTAGCAATCAAATTATTAGTGGTTTGATGCCGTTTGTACAGCTTATAGGTATTTTTAACAAAGATGAATATGAAAAAATGTTTGAAATTCGTGATGAAGAAGGAGAAACAACAGGCAGCTTTCTAAATCGGCGACAGGTGTATTATACTAGTGATAATGGTCAAACAGACGCTTTGGGAACTATTAGTAAGAAAGGAGAGGCCGCAGATGACGCATCTTCTGAAATTATGGAGGCTATTAGAACTCAATTAGAGGAGCGATTTATTAATCTTTACATAGCTTCGGGCCAAGGAGAGGGGGAAGAAAGTTATTTAGCTATAACTCCAGAAGATGGTATTCTTATGGCTGAAGCTGCTCCCCAAACCGTAGATGGAACTGGCGGTATTGGTATAACAGATTTACAAGTAGATAATGGTATAAATAATTTTAAAACAATGACGATTAGGTTGACAGTTAATGATCCTCAAATTTTAAATAATAGACCAGAGTATGCTAAAATGTCTACACTACAAGGTGAATTTCTCATTATGTATGGGTGGTCTAATCCCGAAAGTGTTGCAGGATATGATAATACTCCGCCACCTAAATTTGAAGTAGACCCACAAGAACCTAGTAAATTAATGTTGCGTGTTCCTTTAGGGGCGGTAGATAATGGAGGCTATTGGTCTGCTCAAAGAATGAACATAACAGGTTATGATTTTTCTTTTAATGAATTAGGTCAGATGGAAATTAGTCTTAAGTTAATGGGTAAAACCGAAATGTTTTTGGCTACTACAAGATTAAGTACTATTTCAAAAACTTGGCGTAGATTAATGGGTACTTATGATTACGATCCTGGCGATGTTGGTGCTGCAAAAGGTGGTTTTGGAGCTATTAAAGTTACAACAGATGATGGAACAGAGGTTGATTTAGCTACTGCAGCTTTAAATGAACAAAAAAGTTATTTTCCAATTTTAGGGTCTGTAGCTGAAAATAATAGCACCGCTGCAGCGGCGATTGATATTAGCTTGTCAGACCTTGGATATAACAATAAAAGTATAAGCGAATCAATAGGTGATTTAGAGGGTGAAAGTCAACCGTATACTGGAAATCGTGCAGATCAAAATCTTGAAGAATTAATAAGAAGAAGAAGAGAAAGAGAATCTTTAGGTTATCCGTATGCGCCAGGACTTTCTGTATATGAAAAGGTTATTAGAAGAGTAGCTGTTGATGAAGCTGGCGATGTAAACCCAGATGAAGATAATAATGGAGAGGCTGCTGGCCCGGATGAAGAAGCACTAAATACTAAACCAATTACTGATTATAAGGCAAGATTAACTTATTATTATTTAGGTTGGGTAATGGATGGTGTGAAGTTAAGTATAAGTGATAGAAATCGTAGATCACTTTTATCTGGTCAAAATAAAATTACTCCTAAGTTTGCTTATATGGCAACTACCCCCGATTCCAATATAACCTCTGCTTTCCAATCAAAAATTAGAAGGGCAAATAGCACTGAGATTAATAAAAGAATACAAGATGCTATTATTCGTCTAAAAGAAAAATGTATGCCTCCTTTCTTAAGTAGACCAAATACTGTTGATCCGGCAATTCAACGCGTTTTGAATAATAACCAATCAACAGGTATTATTAGATCAGAACGATTTTTTCCATGTAGAGGTCAGACAATAGTTGATGGTTTGCAGTCAGAAGAGATGAGGGGTTTGGCTCAAGCTTTATTTCCGGCTCCTATCGGAGCGCCAGTAGAGCTTCCACATAGAGGATTTATAAGAATTGTTAATTTTCTTAACCCAGATGAAGACAACGACCAAGACCGCGAACTCGCTAGAAGATTGCAAGAATTTGATGATAACAACAATACCAATTTTCTATCTGTAGCCCGTGATAACTCCTCTTTTGATGGGCAACGGGGTGTTCACAGATTTTTTATACCAGATTGGTATAGATATTATGATGATGATGGTAATCCAACTGGTGGCAGTGAAGATGGTTTCGATCCACTTAATCCATCTGACTATATGGCTGCAGACAGAGGTGGTAGATTTTTCTATCTTGTTAATTATGATGTGTTAAGAACTTTTAACAATAATAGAACTACATCTATAGAAGAATATACAAGAGTTATAGAGGTTGATCAATACAGACAACAAAATGCAGAAATTTGGAATCTCACTCAAAGAAGATGGCATAATTTATACATTACATATTTAGGTGGGTATTTTGAACAAGTAATAAGACAAAGGATAGGTGAGTTAGAAGAAGAGGGTAAAACAATTGAAGACATTTATAATGAGCCAGTTGATTTAGATTTTTTAACAAGTAAACAGTATAGGAACGACAGATTTAGAAGCGATAGTAGCGACCGATTCGGCGGTAATGATGAACAAACTTCTATACCTCCAGTGGCTGAAGGTGCTAATATGCGAGTGGATGAAGATTTATTGGATGCTATTTCGCGCGCAGAAGACCGACTACCCTCACTACAACAACAAAAGGCATCTGTTGAACAAGCTAGAAATGAATTAGCTGTTCAAATTGGAGAAAAGGTTGATCAAATCAAAGCATTACAATCAGTTGAAACATCTAGTGTATTAGATAGAGAGGATGCGGGCATAGAACAACTTACTGGGGGAAGATATAGTCGTGAAGCGTTTAATAGCGATGGAACATTAAAAAGTAACATTAAAATGAACATTGAGCCGTTGGGTAGGTCTGGTGTGAGTGTAAGTGGCGCTCGACAAAGATCCAATTATGGTTACAGCGGCAACCCTGTTCAGAGAGATCCTGCAGGTAATCTTGTTTACTCTGGTTTTAGTAATTTTCTTAGGAATATAAGAGGTAATCAAAACCCCAGAAATGGAATATATCAAACTATTATTGAACTTTCTAATTTAGAAGACGTTCAAACTCCTACAGTTACCAGAGAATATATTCTATATGCTCTTTATGGTGCGCGCACAAACAATTTTAGAAAAAGCGATAGCGATCAAGGCAACGAACAATTAAGATTCATAAATGAAGCAACACCAGAAGGGGTTCTTGAAAATTTCTTTCTTACTGGATTAGATGTTGATAATGATGGTGATGTTGACTTTGATGATTTTTTTATAATAGCTGATGATTTTAATCCATCTGATTATAGAGAGCAAAGAGTAGATAATATTGTAGAAGAACTTCAAACAATTGTAAATCAAAAATTAGCTCAAATAACCAGACTCACATCAGAACTACAACCATTATACGCACAATATGAAACTTATAGTTTAACTTTAGAAGCTGCTGATAGTCAAATTGCAGATGCAAACGCAACCTTATCACAGTATAATAGTTATATATTAGAAGATGGATTAAGTGTAAGACCGTTAAGTTTATATGATGATACTTCCGATTTTGATGATGTTTTAGAAGTTCCTATGGGTCGTGCTCAACCAATGAGATTAGAAACCAAAGTAGCTCAACAATGGTATAGAATGTTTAGTGGTATTGTACAACGTGGTGCAGGCGATGTGACTAATTACGGGCCAGCTAAAGGCGGTACAATTTATTATCCACCTTCAAATGTTAAGACCTTTAGATACGATGAAAATAAAAGAGGTAAAGATATATTTGGTGTTCCTAAAATAATATTAGACCCAATAGAGTTTAAAAAAACAAATCAAACCCAAAGTTTAGTTGAATCCGCTTCGACCATAACAACACTATCTGATGAGGGTGTTCAACCCACAGATGCCGAAGTAGAAGCAGCCCGTGAAGCCGGTGGGTTGCCGCCTGTTGAAAGCACAGAAGCTTATGTAAATTGGCAAATATTTGGTAATCCAGAACCTCCCAATTCACCAAACGCAGCGGGCACAAATTCATATGGCTTTAGAACAGGGCCACCTATAGAAGAGTTTGATAGCCAAGGTAAGTTAATAAACATTAGTGGTGGAAACTATGTAAAAGATTATCAAGCTTTTTTAGATCTTTTCAATGTTGATTTAGATCCTACTCTTGGTGACGATTATACTATTATTGGTAATTGGCCAAGTTCCAACAAAGATACTCCTTACTATATGATAGATGAGGCAAATAATATTATCATAGAAAATGCTGAGGGTTGGTATCAACAAAGTGGGTGGTATTTAGGTTCTGGAGGTTTTCCCGTTTATTTATATCCAAGTCGAGAAATGGCTACACAAATTGATCCTACAAAAACAACTCCAGCAATGCCATTTGGAACACCCAATGGTGAATACGGTCTTACAAGCCAAGGAAACGAAGGTACGCCAATGGGGTGGGGTGACGTAGACGATGACGGGAAGGGTGGTGGTCATTGGGATGATAAAGCTAAATCGGGCGAAAGAAACGATTTATTAAATCAGTTAGGTAGAGAGTATGATCAAAGCGGAGATGGTAAACCACAATCTACATTAACAAAAAATCGTCAAGAGGGATGGGATGATGATTACGATGCACTAAAGCCGGGAGAAAAAGGTTCACCACTAATGAATGTGGGTACTCCTACAGAGCCTATTCTTAGTACCACATTTCCGCAAAGTATAGGGCAGCAATTTCCCACCAAAATTCAAAATGGTGATTTTACATCTTATGGCGCTCGTATTGGTCGTGGTGAACATTGTATGAATTTGACCTTAGATATGAAAAGAGCGTTAGTTATTAAAAGAAAGAATTGGTATTTTCCTCCGGCAAAGGGTAATAGAAACAATAAAGTATTTTGGTCTTTGGGTGATGATGATCCAACAGCACATAATGGTTCTCCTGGCAGCGCTGGCGCACAAAAAGTAGACTGGAGTAAGCTAACTAAAAAAACGGTGGTTGATGGCGAAGTAAAAATATTTGATTATTGGATACATAAAGACGATCCGCAACCGGGAAGCGGTAATATGATACCAGTTTATGCTATGCCTGGCAGCACTCAACCAAGTATAGACGCTTATGAACCAACTGATGAAACATTAGGAAGCACATCTATTATTTTATATAGACCAAGAAGAGGAGCTTCTGTTCAAGGTCCGAGAGTTAATAAAACACAAGGTTATAGCAATCAATATTATCCATATGGTACGGGTCGATATCAAAATGGTAAAGCACAATATGGTTCTGCAGCTTTTCCCGAAAAAAAACCTAACAAAAATTGGTTATACATAGGTGATTTTTTAGATCGTTTGCCAGGCCGTGGATTTTTTACAAAAATTAATAATAATAACAACAGCCCAACTCAACTTTTACCGAGTGGAGAAATTGTAGATGGAGAGGAGTTAAATACAGGTTTTGTAAGTTTTATCATACAAAATGTTTTAGCACCGTTGCCAAAAAATAGAAGAATTGGAAGTAGGAGTGGAGATAACACACCAAGAGGTAAAATCAAAGTTGTTAATTCAAGGTGGGCTGGAGACAAAGACGAGTGGAGATTACAAGATGTAACTTATGGTCATTTATTTAGACCAGAAGATGATGAGAATGAAGATATAGGTAGTTTAGGCCCACAGTTTACAGATTTGTCAGCCTTTACTATTGACAATGTAGCTGATATACCTATACGTAGAGATGTTATAGAAAACTTAATGAACAAGCAAAACAATAATATGTCTATATATCAATTTATGCAACAAGTAATGAGGCCAGATTCAATAGGGGTAGAGGGTAAAAATATTAATGTAGGATTTAGAACAAGGTCAGATGGAGTTATGGAGGTTTTCTCTGCCTCTAAAAATTGGAGAAACACAGCACAAGAAGCATCGGCTGAAATTGATGAGGCAATATTTAATAACAGGTATCCCGAAAGACATTTATTGCTTGACTATAAAAAGAATGATTCTTTAATAGAAAGATTAGATATGAACTCTAAGTTTGATCCTGGCATGACTATGACTTTTGAGTTAGGAGCACAAGCCTTTGCTGGAAACCCAAACAAGTTTGCTCAGTTTTTATCCTTTGGAAATGTGGCTGTTGAACTCAGAGATTTTTTGCTAGCTGAAGATCCGCAATATAAAGATATAGTACAAATAGCTGAGGGAGGTGACGATGCGAAAGGCGAGGCTGGAAGAGTTACAATTGCAAAAAACGCATTTTTCTCTGACGATACAAGCGGCCCTACCGTACCTTCGTCACTTGTTACAAAATTTTTGATGCAGAACCCCGAAAGAATGGCTAAATTAAACGCTATGTTAGTTGCTGATTCAGGCGCTAATTTTGCTACTCAGTTATTGTCAAATTATATGAGAAAGACAACGGTGACAATTCATGGAACTACAAATATATTTCCTAATAGCACCATTTATATTAGAGGGGTGGTTCCTCAATTAGAAGGGATGTATATAGTTAATAATGTAAGAGAGTCGGTAACCCCAAGTGGTTTTCAGACCATATTAGAGGCGACTTTGGTGGTAAATAAAAATCTTGAAGAGGATGGAAGTTATAGTTAATACCTAAAGGTTAAAAAAAATAAAAATTTTATTAAAATAAAATGTTACTATATATAAAAGGATAATTATGAAATATTGGGGAACTGAACAAGAAGAAGCTATCGTTGAGTTTAACACCAACGAAGATATTGAAGATAAGCATAAAGTTTTTGTAGCTATAATAGAACCTGCCTTTCGTAAGCTTGTAGAAAACATTTACTATACTTACAATTTTAATAAAATACTTTGGGATAGAGAACAAATTGAGCATGAAGTAATGACTCATCTTTATGAAAAACTCAATAAGTTTGATATATCAAAAAACAAAAAATCTTTTTCATACTTTGGAACTATCACAAAGAATTGGATGATTCAAAGATGTAATGCTGATAAGAATAAAAGATTTATTGATGATGATAACCAAGACATCATTGTGCAAAATATTAGTATTAACGCTTATGAAGAAAACGAAGTCAATCAACATAATCAAGATTTTATTTCTGGCATCATTGAAGATTTTGATGATTGGGATTCAAAAGAAAATTATAACCAAGAGGATTTTGCGGTTTTAGAAATAGTTAATGATATATTGAAAAACTATCACCGATTCAATATTTATAATAAGAAACAACTTTATGTATACATTAGAGAGGCGACAGATTTACCAAGTCGTAAGATAACTAAGTCGCTAAAGAAGATAAAGATAAATTATTCAGATATAAAAGAAGATTTTATCGGTTGATATGGATGAAAAAGAGTTAAAGGAAAATGCTGAAAGGTATTGTGAGTTATTGATAGTTTACGATAATATGTTGCAAGCTATGGAAGCTGTTACAAAAAAATTAACAGAAACTCGAAAAGAGTTAATTTTTTTAGAAGATGTGTTACAAAAAAATGGTGTTAAAATTAAAGACGTTGAGGTAGAAGAATGAGACTTGGTGGCGAAGATCTTTTAAAACAATTTAATAGAGGTATGGATTATGCCCAAAATAGTTTTAATAGTTCGCAAGGTATCGGGGTTGATCATTCTTCTTTAATATATAGAGGTATAGTAATAGAAGTTGATTTTACAGTTTATAAATCAGTTACCTCTTCCAGTGTACAGCCTCCCTTTAGTGTTTATGCTAAGATAATAGGATTAGATGATAGCACTGCATTTCCGGAAAGAGAAGTAGACAGAATATTTTATCCCCCATTTTTTCCAATGCATAATATTTGCATACCCGAAGTTGGTGAAGAAGTGCTAATAATGAAGGAGGAACCAAACCCTGCAGCTGCAGGGTATTATGTAGGTAGAGTTAATGATTCATCATCTTTGAATATTAGTTATGCTAGAGACTTTGTTGGTGTAGAAGATTCAGAAACTAGTAACGGTTTTAAATACGGCTTTAATTTCGATGTAAAAAGATTGAGAAATAGATACAGAGACTTTATGCCAGATGATGAAACATTAAATATGTCGATACCTATAACTTTTGGCGATGTGGTTCAACAAGGTAGAAGTAAAACTTATTCTCGACATTCATTTAATAAAAATAATAAAAAAGGAGTTTTAGAACAAGGAATAAGGTTACAAGGTCAAGAGTCACCTAACAATGATACTCTTAATAATTTTTCATATTTAACACCGGGTGATAATACTCAAGTATCGGATAAACCTACTCAAATAGAAACTTATGATGCAGATGATGAGTCTATAGAGGGTGATGGTATTCCAGAAAATACAACAGTATTGTCAAAAGTAGTGATAAATGACCCAAACTATGGGCTACCACAAGATGTTGTAAACAACATTAGTTATGATCCCTCTATAGGTGAAACTAGCACTAAAACTATTCACTTTATTGACTCGTCTATAAAAAGGTTAGGTAATTATTCATTACAAAGTGCATCTAATAATGCAGAAGATTCTCAAACCGATTTAAATGGAGAAGATAGATCAATAATAGCCAATATAGCTGATGAAATATATAATATTTCTTCAAAAGAAACAAATGGAGTATTATATCGTCAAGTATTAGGTGAAAAATTAGTTTCTCAACAAAGGGAAAATAATAATCTAATGAGACAAGTTTTAACAACACTTGAAGGTTTTGCGGATTCTACTCAAATTTTATTGGATGCGTTTTTAAACCACACTCATGCTCTCCCTAAGATAGAACTAAATTTAGAAAAAGAAATTAAAGTTAAACAAGAAGTAAACGTACCTGCAAAATATCAACCTCAACCAAATAGAACCATAACAACACAAGGTAGATATGTGGGTGGCGGCACTAAAAGAATAAGAACAGGGGCGGAAAAACGCACCAGAAGAGAAAGTAGAACAGCGTGGATGGAAAGAACTGGTGGCCGTCAGCCGCGGCGTACTGAAACATACTACGTACCTAAATATTCAACTGTAAGATTACCAAGAACATACGTGCCAGGAACTAGTATATCTGTTCCTCAACCACCTAGACTTGTAAGAAGAGCATTTAAGTATACAAAAAATAAAAAACAGAAAATTAATTTTGAAGCAATTATTGGTGGAGCTGATAATCCAAGATTTACTGCGCCTATAGAAACTGATAGTGGTGATCCACAGAACCCAGCACCATTAGGTCAACAGACAGAAATGGTAAATACAGGATTACAGGAAGCTGTAGAATCGTTTACTGAACAAAAAATTAAATTAGCCCAATTAACACAGAAGGTTTCTAAATTTTTAAGTAATAATCAATTTATAAATTAAATGAGATAATACATGCCAAAAGAAAATTATCATGGTGGTTTACAATCATTAGACCCTTTTTATCCAGATGGTTACGTATCCACCGATCAAGATAGACAACAAATTATTGCTCAAAAACAAAGATATGCAACAAGGGTTAACTCTATAAATTATAAATTTCCTTTAAGGTCATTTAGACGAGGATTTTTTGAAGGTAATACAGACACTATTTCTGCTGTAAGAGAAAATATAAAAACACTTTTACTAACTCTTAAGGGTGAGAGAATTAATGATGCTAATTTAGGAACTAATATTCCTGTGTTGCAAGGTCAGCTATTTGAACCCATAACAAGAGAAGAAACATTTGAAAATATAAGGTTAGAAATAGAAACTGCAATTGCGCGATATTTACCTTATATAAGAGTGACAAATATTAGAATGATAACCCAAGAGGAAGAGCCGATTTTAGGTAATAATAAGATTAGAGTAAATATGACTTATGTTATTACAGATCAACAAGCTATGGTTGATAATATAAACCTTACTTTGAATAATCCAGAGAGCTAAGATGCCCCTAACTAAAAATAGAGAAATTAACTATTTATCTAAAGATTTTGATTCTATTAAAGCAGATTTAATAGACTACACAAAGAGACATTTCCCAAATGATTTTCGTGACTTTAACGATGCATCTGGAGGCATGGCAATTTTAGATATGATCGCCTATGTCGGTGATATATTATCATTTAATATAGATAGACAAGTTAATGAAGCATATATTAACAGGGCGGTTGAAGGTAAAAATATTGTTTCTCTCGCTCAAAATTTTGGATATACCCCAAAAAACACAACACCGGCTGTAGTAAACTTATCAATTAGCGCAACGCTACAAGAAAGTATTTCGGGTGATTGTTTGTTTGTGTTAAAAAAAGGAGCTACTGTTGTTACAAACTTTGACCCTGTAGTTTCTTTTGAAGTTTTAGATGATGTAGATTTTACTCAACCAAAAAATAGAATGGTTAAATCATCAGGCGGCACTACTACAGTAACCGTAACAGGTGTTTCTGCAGCCGCTGGTATTTCTAAAACTTTTAACTATAGAGCAAATGACGCAGTAAAATTTTTAAAAGTTGTTTTACCCGAAACTGATATTAATGAAGTAGTGTCAGTGTCAGCAACAGATGGTAGTCAGTATTTTCAAGTTGATAACTTAGCTAGAGATACTGTTTTTACTGGTGAAGTAAACACTAGCGATAGCTCTGGTGACGCAGGGTATATTATGAAACTAAAAAGAGTTCCTAAAAGATATGTTGTAGAAAGAGAGCCGACTGGATTAACCTGTATTAGATTTGGGTCGGGTGTTTTGACAGAAGCTGATAGTGAAATAATTCCCAACCCTAATGATTTCGTATTACCTCCGTCTTTAAGAGGGTCACCTTCTGGATTTACACCAGCCGCTGTTGATTCAACTAATTTTCTTAAGACAAAAACATTAGGTGTTGCTCCACAAAATACCGAACTTACCATTCAATATAGAGCTGGTGGCGGTGTTAATACAAATGTAGGGGCAAACACACTAACCAGATTTATAAGACAAGAGTTAGCTTTTGCGAAACCAAATATAACATCGGCATCTGGCGCTGTAGTTAGAGGTATCTATGATACTTTATCTTGTAGTAATGGTGAACAAGCTAGCGGTGGAGAAGAGCCTGAAACTATAGCTTCTATTAAGGAAAACGCAGTTTTTAATATGAGTTCCCAAATGAGATGTGTGACGCTTCAAGACTATCAAGCCAGAGTAATGTCGATGCCTGCTCAATTTGGAAGTGTATTTAGAAGTTTTGTAAGAAAAGACCCAACTAATAACTTAGGGGTTCAGTTATTTTTAATAACCAGAAATAATGTTGGTAACCTTACATTACCAAGTGAAGTAATAAAAAATAATATAGAAACTTATATGAAAAACTTTAAATCGTTTTCTGATACTATAAGAATAACTAATGGTCGTATAATAAATATTGGTGTGGATTTTACTATTGTTCCAATGCCCGATGTTAATGAGGCTCAATCTATGATGGATTGTATATTAGTTCTACAAAGATATTTTGATACTGCTCGTTCTAATTTTAATGACAGTATTGTGATATCCGATATTCAATCCCGTCTGCAAGGTTTAGCAAGTGTAAGAGCTGTTCCAACTTTAAACATAAGTAATAGAGTAGGTACAGTAGATGGTCGAGCATATTCAGGCACGCAATTTAATATAAAAGCTAACACAACAAGCGGTATTATTAAACTTCCTCAAGATGCAGTGTGGGAGTTAAAATATCCCAATTTTGATATTATAAGTAGAGTTGCTGATCAATCAACAGCCGCAGCATTTGGAACTGGTGTTGGTGGTGGCGGCGGATATTAATGAGAGAATAACATGAGCTACGCAAGAGCATTTTCATCTAAAGACACATGGATAACAGAATATTCTACCACCGCTAATTTTGGTTTGACACCAGTGTTAGAGGTTTGGAATAAAATTAATGATCGCCGCGATAAACGGAAAGAGTTTGCTAGAATTTTGATTAAGTTCGGGCTTACTTCACTAAGTGCTGGTATTATTAGTACAGGTAAGTATCCCGACCCAAGAACAGACTCCAGTGTGTCAGCTTACATCTATATGTTCAATACACCATCTACTGATACAGTTCCGCAAAACTTTGATATAAATGCGTTCCCTCTTACTGGTGGATGGGCTGAAGGTCGTGGATTAGATAATGATAATTTTAGTAACACAGGATTCGCTAATGCGTTATCTGCTACAAATCAATTACCTTGGAAAACTGCTAGTAATGCGGGTCAGACAGGTGGTAGCAATTATATAGGTTACGCTACTAAAATTTATGATTCTAACTCAGCTTCTATGAATTTTCCCGAAGGTGAGGAAAATCTCAAATTGGATGTTACTGAATATTTTAAAGCATATCTCAATTATTCTGAAGGAACAACTATTGCTAATGGTGGCTCGGCAGATCATGGTTTCCTTATAAGAATGTCAGACGCACAAGAATGTAAAGACGCTACCGAAGCTACTGCAGCAGGTGTAGCCACATCAGTAACAGCAGAGAACTTTTATTCTAAGAAGTTTTATAGTAGAGAGACAAATACTCAAAAATCACCATACCTACAATTAGAATGGCCGGGCGCTATCAAAGATGATAGAAACAATATTAAGTTTTCTAAGTCTGGCTTATTATTCTATTATAGTGTAGTAGATGGTGCGCTAACAGACTTAAACGGAACAGGTCCGTTTCCCGGCCATGTTACTTTAAGCGCAGCCAATGAGTCAAGCGCAGGGTCAAGTGGAATAGCTTTAGGAATCGCTGTAACAGCCGCGAGAGCATCAAAGGGGATATATAAGATAAATGTTGGTGATGCAGGCACAGAGACTGCTGCAGCGGGTTTAACAGGTATTAACATAGGGCTATCAAGTTCTACTTCTTTTACAGATAGCTGGACAGTTACCACAGCAGGTGAATATAGAACTGATACTTTTTCTTTTAGCTGTATACTGCCTACTTCTGGTCATAGTAGTTATACGACCTCAAACTATCAAATTAGCTTAAGTAATCTCGTTCCTCAATTTCAGCCGGGAACAATGCAAAGGATTCGTGTGAACATTAAAGACAGAACCACTTCGTTAAGAAGTATTACGGGCAGTTCAACAGCGTTGAATAATTTCATTGTTCGATCTGGTAAAGTTCAGATTAGAGAAAGATACACTGATGATATAGAGGTAAACGATTTTGATATATCATATGATTCTGAAGGTAACTTTTTTGATTTAGATACTAACCTTTTATACCCTGGCATTCCTTACAAGATTTACTTACAGCTTGATGTCAGAGGTGATACTTTTAATTATGATTACCCCGATAGATGGAGTTTTGTTGTTGGTGAATCTTACGACACGGAAGACACCAACCCCTCATCAATGGCAAGGCGAACGCGTGATGCCAATTATGATTACGGTCTTTTATAAAGGAAAATAAATGGCAGATTCTGGATTCACATATGATAGT
>Ga0209645_1000740_pt1 | contig 16721 bp, 27 predicted proteins | sample ETNvirenome_6_30_FD_184070 | JGI IMG/M metagenome (GOLD analysis project Ga0209645, IMG submission 184070) | Marine viral communities from the Pacific Ocean - ETNP_6_30 (SPAdes) (version 2) | ecosystem: Environmental > Aquatic > Marine > Oceanic | place: Pacific Ocean | collected 2013-06-19
TAGATGTTTTGTCATTTGCTTTCCTCCTATTGTTAAGCGAGTTAATGTTGTGAAGATCCTATCTATAGCAATCTTCAACTGTATTTATTATAACATATAATTGTGATATGTCAAATTGCGACCTTTTTTGGTAAATTATCTGCCTCTTTGCGGACGACCCATGAAGATGTTGCTTTCTCTTTCGCGCCTCAGTTTACGCAAAATCTTCCTGCGTTCTTTCTGTTTTTCACGTTTAATCTCTGATGGTTTTTGAAATGTGTTGTTTGCCCTGATTTGTTCTATGAATTTGTCCTCTTTGATCCAACGTTTGATTTTCCTATAGGCCCTCACTGCATCTCCACCGGGTGGCACATCTACATAGTAGCCATGAAACCCTGTTGGCCTATTATTTGTTTTGTTGTTTTTTCGCATCTAACTTTTTAAATAATAACACAGGATCTGCCCCTTTGTCAACTACGTCACCTGTTATCTGTATCTTGTGAACTCCGTTGTTTCTCATCTCGGCCGCATCAAATTGATAGGCTAGAACCACACTATCTACTATGTTTTTCAATCCCCTTGCATTTGTTCCAAGAGCTTTTGCTTTCTTGGCTATGTTACTTTTGGCTTCTTTGGTAAACTCAATGTCTATGTCGTCCAACCCAAAAAGGTATTTGGTCTGTTTTAGAATTGCATTCCTTGGTTCTGTGAGAATTCTTACCAGTTGATCTTCTTTGAGTGGATCGATGTTTGTGATCATAGAAAACCTTCCAACAAATTCAGGAATTAATCCATATTTGATTAAATCCTCTGGTTGGACGTCTGCGAGGTAATTTTTATCATCTTGTTCTTTTAATTTGGTTCCAAATCCCATTCCGCCTGATTGTTTGGATCTTATTAACTTTTCAAGTTCTGTGAATGCTCCTCCTACAATAAAGAGTATATTCGAAGTGTCTATTGTAACAGTCTGCTGATCAGGATGTTTACGTCCGCCATGTGGTGGCACCCTACACTCAGTTCCTTCGACAATTTTTAGTAGGCCCTGTTGAACACCCTCCCCAGATACGTCTCTGGTCAGAGATGTGTTTTCTCCTTTACGACATATCTTGTCTATCTCATCAATGAAGATTATGCCCTTTTGTGTCTTTTCAATATTGCCTTCGGCGTTGGAATACAATTTCTGCACAACGTTTTCAACGTCTTCACCAACATAACCAGATTCCGTTAGAGTTGTTGCATCTGCTATGGCAAATGGCACATCTAAATATTTTGCTATGGTTCTTGCCATGAGTGTCTTTCCTGCACCAGTGGCGCCTAGCACCATTACATTTGATTTGTCCAGATCAAAATCAATTGGTGGTTGAACTATCCTTTTGTAGTGATTGGCGACTGCCACAGATAAAACTGTTTTTGCGGCATCCTGTCCTATCACGTATTGATCCAAGTGCTCTTTGATGCTCACTGGATTAAGGATATTTTTATCTCCAGCATAGAGTTTTTCTTTCCTTGCCTTTACCACATCCTCTTCTAGTATTTCAACACAAAGTTTTACACACTCGTTGCAAATTGAGGTTTTGCTACCTCCAACTATCATTTTAGTTACGTCTTTCCTAGACTTACTACAGAATGAACAAATTAAATTTTCTTCTGACATTAGGCGTGTCCTTTGCTGATGGTTGTGAATATTTTTTCTACAGTTTCTTGCTCGTCTACAAAATGCGTTTTGTTTGCAGGTGCCATTTCTTCAAGCCAGATAGGTGAGTCTTTGTTGATTAATATGTATTTAGATTTGTGCATGGCTTGATCTATCCAACCTTTCTCACCTGACGAGTTGTAAATGTACACAACCACGTTGTCGTTTGGAAATAATTTGTTTAATTCTATGGCAAAATGATTTTTCTCTTTTTCTTTTAGATTTATTAACAAAAAACTAATTTTTTCAGGATTCATCATTGACGGAGGTGTGACCAGTGTAACCATACCCAGAGTGTCAAACATTTTCATTTTAAGTGCCATTATTGAGTTTATTTTAGATTATCACCACTTTCGTTTTGCATTCTTATATCTATTATAACTTGTCTGTCTTCCGGAGTCAAGTCCTCAAGTTTTACTTCTCCCGAATCAACTTTAGTCATTAAGTCGTTGATCCTTTTTTCCTGCATTTCGTGATAGTGTTCTTCTGATGTGGATTTGGCTTTTATTTTAGTCCATACAGTTTTGTCTGTCTGCTCTTCGTTCTGGACATAGGCCTCTTTCTTGATTTTTTCCTGTGATTTTTTGACAAAGGACGGTTTGTATCCTCCTGTAAACTCGCCTATGTCTGGCTCAATGGCCAATTTGCTCATGTCTGCTTCAACTGTGCTTCTTGGTTTAATTTTTTGTTCTGGTTCGATCACTGTGGTTAGATCTGGTTTGATCCTGCCCTCGTCTATTGGTGTGTCCAGGCTTTCCGAAGCAGGCATCTTCAGTGCTTCTTCTAATGTGGCTGTAACTTCTTCTTCTCTTGCCTTACGGGCATATTCTTTTAGTGCTTCTTTTTCTTCTTCTTCACGTTTCTTGAATTCTTCTAGTTGTTTCTCTTTGTCTACATTTGGCACAGTTTCCATGTCAAATATGACTTCGTCAGGATCAAATCCATCTTTTGGTTCCGGTGTGTATCCAAATGCTTCTGCGTCTTCGAAATCTTTAAATGCGTCTATTTCTTTGTCTTCAGTTTTTTTTTGAAGGTCTTCCTGTATGAATTCCACAGGCTTATCTTCCGGCTTTGGAACCTTATGGTTGAATGCGTCTAATTTTTGTTTCCATACCTTTAGTTGCTCTGTAGCCGCTTCCATCTTTGTTGCGGCATCTGATTTATCCATCATGGCATTCCATTTGAGATCAACACCCTCATCGTCTGGCTTTTCGAGGTCAACAATTTCCTGTGGTTTTGGCGGTTCAGGTGGGAACCTTCTCATTAAACTTTGATTGGCCGCAATTAATAGTAAAACAGCAAGTGGATCAAACACCACGATTAAAAGCAATATAACCCACCTTACAGCCTTGCTAGTTTCTACTTGATCTGTAATACCCCAATCAACTGCCAATGCCGCTATGTACTTCACAGGACCTATTTCTGCTTCTAGCGTCAGCATCTCTTTTTCAAGTGGTTGCTTTTCAACAATGAATAGGTCTATGTTACCTTGCGAATCAAATATCTTTTGCTCTGCAATTTCAATCTCTTTGGTAAATTGTCCTTTGTTGTCCTGAGATCCTGATCTCATATTAGCAATAATTTCTTGTGCTTTTGCAATCTCAATCTTATGGTCTGCTTTCAATTCTGCTATCCTCTCTTGTGCTTCTTTGACCTTGATTGCTATCTGCTCACGTTCTTCTTTCTGACTTGCTTTGAGTTCACTGGCCGCCTTCTCTTCATTGAAGAATGATTTGTTGGAAGTAAGGACGTCACTAACGTTTTTGTCAAGCACCTTAAGTCTGTCGTTTAGATCTCGCACAGTATTGGTCTCGACCGCAAGTAGTGTTTTCAATTTTTCATTGGCATCTGCTATTATTGACTGTTGTACTTCAATGTCTCCTGATGCTGTGCCTGTATCTCTGTTGATGGCTTTCTCTGCCCTGTCGATTATTGCGTTTTGTCTTAGGATCGACATCTTCTCGCTCTCTATCTTGTCTTCAAGTATTGTAATACGTTGTATTAATGTGTCAGATGCGAGGTTCTGTTCTAGGTGTGCCTTCGATAGGAATCCAAATATACCCATCGATGTGATCAATGACAGTATAATCACAGCAGTTGTCAAATAGGTTTTAAGCATGAAAGGTGTGAACTTCCAGTTCCTATACAGCCACGAGGCCGTAATCAGTTTACCTACTTCTAACACACCACCCATAATCACGACAGGCACGAAAGCACCTGGGAAAATGGTAGCAAGTCCAATAACGGAGTAGAAGATTGCCACTCCTGATATGGACAGTGCCGATAGTAATGTGAGTATCGCGATAAACATTTTATAAAGTGTATTTACTATAACACAAACACCGTTTTCATGCTACTGAATCATTTGGTAAATATGTTTATGGCACTAACATTATTAGCAGGTTATCAAAACACATTGAACAGGCCCACTAGGCCTTTTCAACCCAACGGTATTGCCCACGCAACAAACACAGGAGATGCCACGGCCACAAAAGCAGACAGAGCCACTACAAAGGCAAAATATGCTATTTGGGTGGCGGCTTGGAAGAATACATATCGGTCATCGGGTGATCACTCAACTGAATTCACAACATCAGGATCTGGTATTACATACGCAGACGATTAATAGTAGTTTTTAAAATTAAAAAGTAAAAAAATTACTCTGCTGAGTAAGTTAATGCGTTGTCTGTTGGAGTTTCTGCGTCAACGTTAGATCTGAATCCTGTCACTTCAGCAACTGTGATCGCTTCAACAATCTCACCTTCGTTGCCAGATAACACTGGTGCAACTGTAACTTCCACGTCAGATATAAGGCCTGCACCTGAAGTTGGATTAAACACACTCATTTTCTCTGTGTGAGTAGTTGTAAGTGCTTCTGCTATCTTGTCTTGGATGTACAATACTTTTGTTGTTGTAGATGTTGATCCGTCAATTGTTGAACCTGTTGTTGGAACGAAATCATCGTTCTCGAACACTATTCCAAAGTTGATGTCTGTGATTGGTGAATCACCTTCATCACTGGCATAGGTTGTGACCATGTTGATTATTCTGCAGTTTGATCTAACCTGGAGTGCGTTAAGCATTAATTTGAATCTTAACTGCCCTCTTGAAACTAATAAAGATTGTGCCAATGTAGTTGGCTTCGTAGCAAAGTCATTTGCCGCACATGGTGAAAGTCTTCCGCCTGCTGTTGTTTCAGCATCTGTGAAACCACTCATTGCTATGTCTACTGTGTAATAAGCACCCTGCATTCCTGCGTTAGGGTCATTTCTTTCATGTCTAGGTAGTACTGTTGCCATTGTTTAAATCCTCTGTAATGTACTTATTTATATGAATTATTTATAAAAATACCAGATAGCAGTATCATATCTACAGGCGTTATTAGTCATATGTCTTGTTTTGCCTTTGATACGTATCAAAGACTGGTATTGACGACAATAACCGCCCGATATTGGATAAGAATGAATTACCCTGACCTGGCCTATCGCGGTTCTTTTCTCACTATGCCATGTCACTATTTCGCCATTTTGTGCGTTGTTTAATACAAAGTAAACCGCTGATTGATGTTGGGTTTTTTCTGTTTTAGATAACCTGAACCACATGTACTGACTGCTTTTCCATAGATAGTGAGGCATACTGTACCTAATGTCGTCACCAAGGAAAACAGGCATGGGCATACCACCAGCAAGGTTTAAGTCCAATGGTGATTTGCTGTCTGCGTGTGCCTGCGAACACCAAAGTATACTAATGCAAACTATGATAGCCTTTAACGATTTCATATCCTGTTCCGTCTAATTTTTTACAAGCAATTGATCTGTGTTCCACTTCCTTTCCTCCGATATACATTATCCAAGTAAAGATCTGACAATTCTCTGCGATGCCCATTCCGTGTAAAAAATCTTTCACACCATCATTGCATGTAACTTTTTCTTCTGTTTTTTCTTCAATTACATTTCCAGAAGAATCAACCACTCTTATCTGTGTGGTTTCCATATCACAATACTGATCGTTCCATGGGCCACCTGCTTCTGCGTTGGTAAGATAGATCAACTTAATCGCAAAAATAATAAGAGCTAGGACAATTATCTTGAAAATGAATTTCATATTGTCCTAGTTCAATATCTTGTCTGCTTGTTTGTTTATAGCATCAACATCTATAGAAGCAACATTCTTCTTGCTTACTGTTTCTATAATTGCTTCTACTTCTTTCTTGCTTAACTCCACCATAACATATGCTCTGTACGATTTATGTTTAGTCACAAAGATTTCTTGTTTCTTCACTTCGTAACCTCTTGCAAGAGTGTCTTCAATTATATTAACAATGACATCCTGTGATCCAGCGGATACAGTAAGGTCTTCATTTGTACCTGCTTCGTTTTTATTGATAGTAGTTCGGTTGTTGACCTCACCATTTATCCTATCCACAAGTTTTGCCTTTGCCAATAGTGTTGCTTTTTTGACAGCAAGTTCTAAATCAGGTGATACTGCCGTTCCTGTTTCAACATACTTAAACATAGTTTCGTGATCGTAATCAACATACCATTTAGGTGTCTTGTTTATGATTCCGCTTTTGTTCATGTCAGGTTTGATCTTGTAAGTCGAACATTGTGCTACAAGCATACCTGCAACTAGTATGAGAAATAATTTACTTAGATTTTTCATATTATCCTCTCATTGATTGTACAATTGAATCTAACCAAGCAATCGCTCCTGACACAGAATTCAGTATGCTGTCGACGTTAAGTGTCGACGTAAACTGATCATAACCCTGTGTGCCTATTTGATAGCCTGCGTAAAAAATTGCACAAATTATTATTAGTCTAATCATAAAACAATTATAGCATTTTTTCCAAATACGTCAACCGCAGTTGGTCTTGCTAGAAGTGTTGATTTTATTGACTTTTATAGGATGGTTTTGATGAAACCTATGCCATCGATGCCCAAATATACCAAATACATCGCAGTGAAGCCAAAACTTTTTCTACTGAAGGCGCCGTACATCAAAAATACTGTCGCAATAAGAAAGAAAATATATGCAAGGAACATTGGTGGGTTTGGTGAATACCACATCAGTATTAGAGATGCAATAAGGTTGGAAATCATTCCAATCACTTCGCAACAGAATCTCACAGGATTAGACCTGTAGTCTTCTTTTATCCATTCTAGTGTAGATTTTCTTCCTATACGTGCCATAGGCACATACTTATTTGTTGCCCTTCATCAAGGTAATTTCTTTTGCACCTTCTTCGTCCCACACAGGAACAAGGTTGCTTTTGTGCATCAAACCTATGCCAAGTAATTTTCTTTCGCCTGAATAGGCCTGAGGCTGTGCTTTCTTGCCACCTGCAACAGGAATCTTGTCACCAGTCTTAGGATGGTTAGGATCTGCCTTGTATTCAGGTATGTCATAGCCTTTGAATGTTTTTGCTTTCTGCTTCAGTGTGTATGTGTCTAGACCCTGCGATGCTAACCATTCCTCATGGTTGGCCTGTGCCTCTCTGTTCCTACGAGAGTTCTCGATCTTGTGTCTGATACGTTTCGGCAGTTTCATTTGTATAAATCCCATATCTAATTATAACATTATGGTAATTTGTTGTCAACTATTGTCTGTAGAATAATTTGTTTGTAATCTGGATTTGTACTCCAAGCAGTCATCCCTGATAGTAGTCTTCCATACTCCCACTGACCAGATTCAAGATTCTCGGCTCTCACGTCTCTGAATAATTCGTATGCGGGGTGTGTGTTTAAAATCCTTATCATGTCTTTTACTGATTGACATTTTGTTTTGTATTTTTTGACTCCCCAAGTGGCGTCAGGATTGCCTTTTGCTTTCATGTGAGGTGTGTTCTCAAGATCCCAGGTCCTAACACCAAAAAGTGCGTTGCCCTCTCTAGCGAACCTACTAGTGCCCCATGCACTCTCTATACCAGCCATGGCAATGATAATACTAATAGGAACCCTTTTGCTTCTGTCAGTGGTCCAATTAAGATAAGATACGCACTGTGACGTGGCATTAATGAATGAAGTCTTATCTGTAAATTCATATTCAGGTTCTTTCAAACCCAGTGACTCCACTACTTTCAGTTCCTGTTTGTGTATTTCGTCCTCGAGTTTATCTAGTGTAAGGTAGTTGGGATAGAAGGTGCCGGCCACAAAGGCCGCCCCTATTATGATCGCAACCACTATGGTTGACCAAAGTATTAATTTGATAGATGTTTGTGTGTTTTTCACCATAACCTATTGATGCGTGTGGGCCGAGATTTTTTACTGCATTGGCCTTGGTCGGCACTACGGGGTACTCGAACCCACTTGCTTATAGACGCATCGTCAAATTTAAACTGCAACTTTCTGTTCCGTTGCTGGTTCTGTTGTTTCCGCTTCGTACTTAACTTTGTACTCTGCTTCTGCATTTCTCATAGCATTGTTCCAGTCTGCTTTTGACAAACCTGTGAACCTTGTTATGATACCATCACTCATTATCTTGAATGAACCACATAACTTGTGAGAACTGTCTTCTGCGATCTTGTGTACTACACCTGTAGCCTTACCATCTGCATTTTCTCTGCCCATGATATACATATAGTTTCCAGATCTACCTCTCCACTTGTTGTTAGTCTGTGTGTCTTCTTGGCATCTAGATCTAATTTGATCTAAAACCAAACTTGCTTTTGCTGAACATTTGTACATATTCTCTTCTCCTTTGTTACCATTATTATACATGGTAATGGTATTTCCGTCAACTGGTTGAAAAGTCGCTGTTTTGCTAGACTTTTACACCATGAGACTTCAGAACCCCATAACACATGAAGACTTTTCTGGCATTGGCAGTTTGGTTTACAACCGAGTGCGTGTGTTGGTTAGTGTTAATCAACAAAGGTCGGTCTAAAGGTAAGACGCCCGCGGAGCCAAGTTTGAAATAGACTCCGTCTAAGTCGCCATATGCCATGTAGAATTTTTGACATCCTCTAACGTATTCAATGTTCTTGCAGTTGACATGATCATCAATGTGTAGGTTGATGTGACATCCTGGGTTCAGCGTCATGACGCTGTATGAAAGATAGTGAGAGTAACCTGCGGTTTCCAATAATTTTTCCACATCACGATTCCCTATGTCTTTTAAAGGACGTGGATCCGCCTCGTCAGTTGGCGTTTCTGACATATGATCTATCCATCCGTTCACAGTCTTGTTGTGAGGTAATTTTGACTCTAAGTCATTGATTGCATTGATAGTGTCCTCGTCAACATCAATGTCTAATTGTTTGTAGGGAAACTTGAGACTGTTATTTTTCCACCAAGTGCAACCAAAACTGTGTGCAAAAAAGGATCTTATATTTTCAGGAAAGTTTTTGTCAACAACAACAGGCCTGTCGATAGTGAGAGTGTAATCCTTGAATAAATCCTTGCCAAACATTCCATTTTCGATTTGTTCATAAACGGTCTTCTGCCATACACCGAGGTCCGGCCTGAACCACATAATAAATTCTCCTTCTTCCCATACTGCTGTGGCAGGTTGGAACCTTTGATTATCTTTAGCACTTTGGAAAAATCCTGTGTATATCAGATGACGTATACTTTGCCCATTAAATCTAATGTCAGTGAATTCATATTTGACACCTTGATATGGTATCTTAAGACAATACCAATCTCGATCCAAATTATATTTGTTGTCAGCGTCAGCAATTACAATATTACCAAGTATATCTTCTATTACAATGGTAGGCTTGAAAGTGTTGTCGCTGATAAGTTCTATTTTAGTGTTCATCAAAAATCTCCATATGGTCAACAGGCACCAGTCTGTCGTTGTCCAGTCTATAAGCAAATCCAATCCTATGTATTTTCTTTGCTAAAGTTATCTCTTCTTTGAATCCGTCAATGGCACATTTTTGATTTATCAATTGTAACCCATGTGGTATGTCTTTTAGATCTGAGATAAGCGAGTCCACCGATGTTTTCCACATATTCAAAATGTCGGATCTGCCTAAATCCAACATCTCCTGCATACTTCTATGACTTTTTTCATTTAGGCCTTCTGCCTTTCCAAGAATAGTGCCAATGGCTATTTCGTGTGACAGTGATTTTGTCCTGCCAAGTTTTCTGTTGAAATTTTCTCTGTGTTTTTCTGGAGTGGTCTCAAAGCATAAGACTTCCAGTTCACTGCTTTTGTTTGGCATAATTTTTTCAAAAAAATCTTTACTGATATATGCCTGCTGTACCGCGAGTTCTGGCACTAGGCCATCGCCATAAAAACTTATTTCATTATTGAGCTTCATGTATTCATCATTGCAACTGAATAAAATCCAGTAGTACTGACCTCCTTTTCGTACAAGTTTGTGTTTGCTATGCCCTGTGATTTCACAATCCTTGGGTTGCCTGCCCTCCATTATAATGTCAGTGTACATGGGCCTGAAGCACAAAAAATCTATGCCAGATTGCGTGTATAAGTTTTCAGGATCTTTCCATAGGTCCTCAAAATGTTTTATTGTTGGATGAAAGACTTCAGGATTCATTACGGAATTTTTATTTTGTTGCAAATAGTTTATACCAGGAACGTACTCCTCGTTCACGTAATCGCTTTGCACAACACTTTGACATGCGGTGAGAGAATCAGTGAACTGATATCCCATTTGATTTGCAATCTGTAATATTGTGTGGCTGTCCGATCCTCCTGAGTAGTGTAGTCTTTGCGTGTTATAGGTCTTGAATATCCATGATAATTTTTCTTTGATGAAGTAAGTTGCTTCTCTATCTTTAAAGTCTTTTACCTTGACACTCTCGAATGCGTCTAGATGCTCACGGGGAACAACATATTCGGAAAATGCATTTACTTTGTGTGACCATCTAAGTGCCGCATAGAAGTTATAAAATTTTTTGCCATCAACTAAAAAGTGATGCCCCCTCATTGCCTGACTCCTGTAATGTTCATTGTGATCTGTGGATTGAACCCCATGTTGCCCACACAATGGAGAACGTTAGGTTTGATCTGAACTGTATCACCTGCATTATACTGATGGCAAACTTCGTTACCTATCATGGTATAGTGTCCCCACTCCCAATCCTCTACAAAGGTCAATGCCCTGAATACACTTTCTTGTTTGACATGCTGACGTTGGTATGATCCAAATGTGTCTGCGTGTAGTCCGAGTGCAGTCATTGGTGGCTTGACATAGACTCGCAGTTGAGAAGATGATATCTCACCAAATTTATTTTGGTATGCTTCGAGCAATGGTTTGTAGAAATCTCCTAGTTCTTCATCTTGAAACTCATAAAAACAACTGTTGTCTAAGGTCCAGTTGGATTTTAACCAAGTTTCAAATAACTTCTTGAATTGTGTATCGCGACCATTAATTTTTTCTTGATTTATTTTTCCATCTTTGTAGTATGCACTCCAACCCTTGCCACTTGCCTTAGGATCCTGTCCCTTACACATCTCCTGTACAAAACTTGCCAGGCCTTTGTAATCAAATGCCACATGTCCTAATTTTGGACAGTCATTGGTGTCCCTCTTCAATGGATCATAATGCCATGGAAATAGACCACCTAACTCTTCTTTTATGTTCATTATCTTAAAAATATAGATATTTCATGTTTATTTTTTTGCCGAGGTGCAGGTGCTTTTAACCATGCACTCCACCAGTTTAAAAATTTTTTCATGATAGTTCTCCACTCCAATGTATTGTTATTTTAGGATTTATTCCTGCGTTGGCACTGCCATGATATATCCCTGGCCTTAGATCCCAACAATCGCCTGCCTTCCATTGGTTAAAGCAGTGATTTCCATAATGAAAGAAATGCCCCCAGTCCCAGTCTTTCACGAATACCATGTATCTTCGCAGTACAGAATAGTCAGCAGGTCCTTTGGTCCTCCTGATGAAACTGCTATAGGTGTCAACGTGACTCCAGATCGTGTGTCCTGGCATTTGGACAAATAGGCTGATGCCCATGTTGTCTTTCTTTAATTTAGGAAACATTTTTGCCAACGGTGTTTGCCATTGATCTAATTCTTCATTGGCAATTTTAAAATACTGACTATTATGTTGTGTATGTGTGTTGTTCTTAAGTGCCAATTTGGCCTGTTCACGTATTGGCATGTTGTTCACGTTGTCTTTGGAATGCATCACAGCGTCGTTGTCATAATCATACCACCAATATTTCTGTGGAGTGAGATGGGTGTTACATTTTTTAATTGCCCATTCGCTTAGGCCTTCCCAGTCGAATTCTATATTCTTAGCAAAACAAGTGTGATCATCATGATCAGACTTCATTGGATCCCAATGCCAAGGATGTTGATCCAAAATTTCTTTTGGAACAGCGGACTTTGGATCTAATCTAACATTTGGAATACTATGATTTAATTTCATGTGTGAGTGCTCCGCTTATGCTACATGTCAATTTCAGTCTCATACCCATGTTTGCAGAACAGTGAGGTTGTGGGATCGGTAAGTCGTAAACCTCTCCTGCTTTCCACTTTGGAAAATAACTGTTTTGGAACTGTAATACATGTCCCCAATGCCAGTCAGTAATCATTACTAGATATCTCTTTATTGGCCCGATGTCACACATCTGTGCATCGATATCAGGATTAAGATGTTTGTTATTCCTACACCAGTTGCCTAAGTTGTCGTGGTGCCACGGTAATATCTGACCTGGTAGATATGCCAACAATCTGATCAAAGCAGTGTCATAGTCTATACCAATTTTATCCTCCCAGACTTTCCTACTACCTAATAATTCTTTTACCTGCTGATTACTGTCACCATACAGTCCCCAATTATATTCAATAGTGTTTTTAGAATTGTATCCACACTTCATTGGCAAGTTTAGTGTCAATTCACTGATACCGTTGTGATAGGGACGCCTTTCGTAAAACTTTTTTTGACATGTATCTTTATTATTGTTCATAAAGTCTATGAAATCTTGTTCATTGAGGTCAAGCCTTGACAATGGACTTGCTTCATACTCTGTTGTAAGATCTGAGCCTATGTCATATGCCCATTTTTCATATGCCTTGTCGGGCCTCTCTTCAAGGAAGTTCCATAACGTGACTTCTGGATATTGTGCCATCTCACTCTCACGTGTGTAAATGTTTATATCACTAGGTATGTCTTTGTAGTTTGACATGACCTGACTTGGTTTAAGTTTTCTATTTTCCATATTGTCTGCCTTTATAATAACACACTCCAACTTTAGGAGTCAATTTTATTATTTTTGATTGTTAGCGACAATATCGCGTACGGAAGGGCGTTCTGCGTTGCAGTAAAGAGCGTCTGCTCAGGCGTCCTTTATTTTTCCGACGTCATCTGGATGATGGCGTTACAAAGGTATTTATTTAAGATTGGCCAGTATGGCGGCCTCTTTGGCCTTTGATCTCTCTGCTTTGGTTCTGTTTTCTTCTTCTATTTCTTCAGCGGTCTTTACCTTTTCAGGTTCAAGTTTAGATGGTGTTTCTATGGGCATACCGCAGTTGTCAAACCATCTACCATCCGCAGTCACAGTGCAACGACTGTAGAAACTTACCTTTTCACCCATGTTATTTTTATGAGAAACTAATCTTCTTTTGTCGTAAAGTTTACCTTTATATTCTGTGCCGTCCGCTTGTAGTAGTCTTTGGCCGCCTTTGAATATACTACCATAGACCCTGTCTATCATAAAATATTCATCTCCGTCTTCGTCCTTTATCCTTTTTGCCTTGTCGTAAATTGCCGGCATTGGGTTTATTGCGTTTGGGTAGTATCTGTTTGCGTAAGAATGATATTTCTTATTCTCAAAATCCTTAGGGGCAGAATCGGTGATCTTGCCTAGTCCTTCAAGTAATTTCTTTGTTTTTTCGCTTGGCATAGTGTTAGCTCTCCACCAGTCCGTTATCGACTCCAACCTCGCCTTTCGGCTATCAATCCATTCATCGACATAGAGTGTCTCCTAATAGAGTTTGCAAATGAGAATTGGTACCTTACCAGCTCTGGTGGATTTGCTGTCTTAATTATACACTCGTTAGGTAATACTGTCAACCACGCCCAACATCTTGAAGTGATCCTGTATGGTATATGAGTCTAGATCGATAACATTGCCACGCACATCTTTGATGATCTTATTGTATCCTGCCAACTTGTATCTACGAAATGGGAATTCCCAATTACCTGCCAGTTGCCAGTCACCTTCTAATATGTGTTTGTCTGTGTCGTCAATAAGACACAATGGCATCTGCAAAACCATCTCCGCCGATATCTTGTCGTGTAGATACGCAGTCACTATCTTGTTTTGAGGTATGACGTGTTCAAGATGTTGCTTACCAGACATCTCCTGTGCTTTGTAATGATAACCCATGGGTGCCAATTGTTTCTGCATGGATCTAATGTACAGGACCAAAGATGTTTTGATATGTTTCTTGGTTGCCTGACTCCATCTGTCATTGAAAAGATCTGTTTTCATATGGTCAATGTAACTTGCCAATTCTTGCAAAGAAGGCCGCTCCTTTGCCTTAAAATTAATCTCAGGCAGGTTACTAAGGCTTTGGTAGTCTATCATTAAACTCCTCTTCTGTTATCATTTCAAGTTCAACAGCGTCAGCACCATCATTATAGTGCTTGTCAACTTCTTTGCGTACCCAATTCCATGGAAGACCATATCCGTATTCTTCAGTCTTTCCATTTTTAGTGACAAAACATCTGTAATAGCAAAGTTTACTTGACATACTTGTTGAAGGCCGTTTGTGCCTCAGACTCTTTGGCAATGTCTCCATCTTCTAGTTTGAGTGTTACATTTGGCATATAACTTGGTTCAAATGTTCCGTCCTCGACAAGATAAACTTCCCTCAGCATATGTGCCATTGCCACAGGTGCGTCCCACCCAACGCCATTTGCGTGTTGCCATTGTTTCTTTGTTGCCGTGTGTATCAATGTTGCACTAGGACAAACTTTTTTGGCAGTCTCTAGCATCTTGGTCATCCAATCATTTGGTAGTCTTTTTAGACGTTTCGCCTCCTGACCCATTTGATACTGTTTCATCAAACCTATGAAAAGACCCTGATTGATCTCTCCGCCTTCTTCGTCTCCATACACGTTCTTTATTGATAACAGTGCATCAGTCAACCCAATTGGGCCTGCCATCTTCATTCCTTTGTATGCGTAATCAAAATGTGAGAAGTAGTGCTTGTTTGGTCCACATTTACCAGGACTCTTCCTTACTCTTTTTGGTTCTAGATCTATCTCACAAGAATCAAATACCTGTTGTACCATGTGTGCTGTCACCACCCTCTCTGTTTCTGTTTCACCCATTTTATATCTGTGTAGTAAGCATCTGTGGATTTCCTCTGTACCTGCCCTTAGTATCCCTGAGTCATTGACAATTTCAAATGCTTCAGCGTCAAAGGCCGGCTCGTCTGTTTCTACTATTGTTACTGGTATCTTCTTCCAACCCAGTAGTGCCAGGGCCACTGCTCTGTGTTGCCCGTCAAAAATGTATAATGTATCTCCGTCTGAACGTTTTACTGCCGACACAGGACAACAAACCCTAGGGTCAAACTTCTTCATTATGTTCATAACGTGCCCTGCCCTTACGTCACGTTGTACAGAATAGTTGAATGCGAAATGCTCTAATGGGTGATCTTCTACACCTTTAGGCAACAATCTGCCTTTCGCAATTTGATTCTGTAGATTTACTTTGGATTCTGCTAATTTGCTGTTCCAGTTTGGAACATCTTGTGGTGCTTCTTTTTTTACTTCTTCTACCACGTCTAGAAGCATTTTTACTTTGCTCATACAATCTCCTATAGTTAATGAGTGCAATCCAAAGCAAAATTCCTACAATAGGATAAACTTCAAATTACCTCTTTATTATAACAGATCTTTTGATTTAGTCAACCTAGGTTGATTTTGTGGTGTCAACGTACATGCAAGAGTGGGCCTCGCTGTCTATGTAATATCCAAATTCCTGGAACGTTCCCACCATTCCCTTCGCTTTTTCTTCTGCCTTTATGATACATTGTTGTTCCGTTGGATAATACTTGACCGGATCTTCCTCAAACAAGGTGCAAGGGTTACCTAATGTACATATTACTACAAGAACTTTCCACATATACTGTAATTATCTCATTTTCTTTTTGCCAAGTAGGTCCCTAACTGTGTCTTTGCAGGCATCGTGCCAGTAGATTCCAGACTCTCGTAACTTTTCATTGGCTATTCTTAATTTTTCCATCCTACGTTCTATGGCCTTGTACTTGCTCTGTTTCAACTCCTTGCCAATTAATTTTTCTAATTGATTTAGAATGTGATCAATCGCAGGGCAGGTGATATCCGGCACTTTGGGGGCCTTCTTTCGGATTTTACTCCAATAATTTGTTCGTTTTTGTGCTTTGTAAAACATCAACACCCCCCGACATTAATATTTACTGGCCTGTGATTGTTTGTGATGTGCTACTATAAGTTCTGTAGGTGTATTAATTTTTTGGATTTATATCAAAGTAATGCAACCAAAAATGAAAATTGATGTGTAAACAGCGAAGATAGTCCACATCAGTTTGCTCATTTTATACCGTGCTTCTTCTCGTGTTTCCTACGGCCTTTTTTGACGCCCATGTAGTATTCACCAGGCTCATAGTCCCATACTTTGCCGTGATGTCCTCTGACATCAGCGTAGGCCATTCTTAGTTTGACCAGTAATCTAATTAATGGGTTCTTGCTCACTCTCACTTGTCTTCTAACGTCCTATCTTTTTCTTTCTACCTAGTGGTAATTTCTGTTCTTTGACAAAGAGCTCTCCACCCTTCGTCATCCATTCGATAGTTATCATCTTGGACTTAGAATTGCCCTGAAATGACTTCACGGCCTTCTTGAAAGACATCGCTTCGACTTCCTTGGTCTCTGTTCCGTCAGTGATCTTGAATATTCTGTTTTTTGGCATAATACTAATTTAGCACAAAGTTGACAGAACGTCAACCTTAAGGTATAATTATTTGTATAAATGTTGATCAAGATGAAATAAACATTTCGGACGTCGGGGCAGTACCGACCACCTCCACCAATTTATTACTTGGTGGCCTATGTAATCCCTTCCG
>Ga0209645_1000741_pt1 | contig 16720 bp, 20 predicted proteins | sample ETNvirenome_6_30_FD_184070 | JGI IMG/M metagenome (GOLD analysis project Ga0209645, IMG submission 184070) | Marine viral communities from the Pacific Ocean - ETNP_6_30 (SPAdes) (version 2) | ecosystem: Environmental > Aquatic > Marine > Oceanic | place: Pacific Ocean | collected 2013-06-19
CATGATAGAAAAAATATTGGCTATACTATTAAAGCTTTTTTAGAGACCTTCAAAAATAAGAGCAGACCACCGGCATTACTTCTTAAGACACATCAAGTAGGTACGTCGATTATTGACAGAGAAACTATTCTTGATAAGATAGATAAAATAAGAAAGACAGTAAACGGCTCCCTTCCTAACATTTATTTACTCCATGGTGAAATGTCCGATCAAGAAATAAATGGACTATACAATCACCCAAAAGTAAAGGTAATGTTAAGCCTTAATAAAGGAGAAGGCTTTGGAAGACCGTTACTTGAATTTACTACTACCGGTAAGCCAATTATAGCCTCAGGTTGGTCTGGACAACTAGATTTCCTTAATCCAAAATTTACTATGCTTGTAGGCGGAGAACTAGAAAAGGTACATCATTCTGCATCTGTGGAGAAAGTTTTACTAAAAGAGTCTAGTTGGTTTAAACCTGACGATGCTCAGGTAAATGCTGCTCTTAAAAACTCTTTTAAGGACTATAAAAACATATTGAAAAAATCTCGTAAGCATAAAATGTATACTAAGAATAATTTTAGCTTTGATAAAATGGTAGAATTAGTGGATAGTATTCTTACTAAGAACGTACCAGAATTCGCTCAGCAAGTTGAGTTAAATTTACCCAAACTTAAATTACCTAAATTAAAAAAGATAGATGGATAATTTAATTATATGTAAGATATGTGGGAGTAACGCCTGTTACGAACAAGTTATTCACTCAATGGATAATCCTGAACCAATTAAGACTTACCTCTGTTTCGGTTGCGGGTTCAGTACTTCAACTCTTATGACTGAAGATTCACCTTACGTTAAAGATACTAGAGAAACTTCTCCTGAACTTTATAATGATCTTTCCAAGGTGGACGAAGATGGACTTGTCTGGTTTCCATCTACGATATCTATTCCTAAAAAAGGTATGGTATTTGCAGACGGTACAGATATACGAAATTGGAGTTGGAAAGCTGCTAAAGCCGTTCGTATCTTAGAAGAAGAAAAAGATAAATACCCTGAAGGTCAGGAGTATAAAATGGATATGAAAGGTGCAAAAGCATTTGGTCAAAAAGACTTTATGGATGCTTTAGACTATATAGACTTCTATCAAGTATGATCAAAATTAGTTATGCCATTACCGTATGTAATGAGTTAGACGAGATTAAAACTCTTCTACCTTTTCTTTACGGTAGAAAGAGAAAACAGGATGAGATTGTTATACTTCAAGATATATCAAAGAACGATCCTGAACTAACTCACTACTTAGAGAGCTTTACCGCTAACGACTCTGATGTTTTACTCATACAGCAAAACTTTAAGAATCATTTTGCCGAATGGAAAAACTTACTAACTGATTTTTGTACGAAAGATTTTATCTTTCAGATTGATGCCGATGAAGTTCCTAACGAAGAGCTTATCGAGACGCTTCCGTTCTTACTCGAAATGAATCAAGACGTAGACGTAATGCTGGTACCTAGAGTAAACACAGTTGAAGGTCTAACTCAGGACCATATCGCTAAATGGAAGTGGAGTGTAAATGAGAAGGGCTGGGTTAACTGGCCGGACTATCAATGGAGGATCTATAAAAATACTATAGACATACGGTGGATAAATAAAGTTCACGAAAGATTAAAAGGATTCAAGCAGTATGCTACCTTACCAATGGAAGAAGGATTCGCTTTATATCATCCAAAAGAAATAGAAAGACAGGAAAGGCAGAACGCTTATTACGATACGTTATGAGTAGGGTAATAGGAGTTATAACGCCCGTAAGACATTTACAAGGAATATCTAATTTACTAGAAACTAAAGGAAAAGTTTTTTACTTAGAACAAGATAGTAAGAGCAAAGTAAGAAATTTTATTCTAAAAAATAATATTAACACTTTAGTTTGTAATCCTAATCAGCAATCTTTTTTAATAGATAAAGAACTACTAGAAGGAACTAAGGTAGATACTATAAATTCTTGCTCAACAGGACTCAATCATATTGATCAAGAATACTGCTTAAACAATAGTATTACTATTCAATGTCATAAAAATGATTATACACTTATAGAACAACTTCCATCTACTGCAGAGTTAGCTTTTGGATTAATGTTGTCGTTGCTTAGAAAGATACCTGATAGCAGAGATCATGTTCGCAATTATAATTGGGACTACACACAGTTCTTAGGTAGACAAGTAAAAGATTTAAATGTAGGTATAGTAGGTTACGGTAGGCTTGGTAGAATGATGGATAAATTTTGTAAAGCATTTGATGCTAAAACTTTTATCTACGATCCATACGTAGAAGTAAAACAAACTTCTTTAGAAGATATGGTAAAAATATGCGATGTAATTTCCTTACACGTACATGTTACTCCAGAAACCGTAAATCTAATAAATAAAAAATTACTTGATTTATCCCAAAAAGATCTTTATATTATAAATACTTCAAGAGGGGATGTAGTAAATGAAGTTGATATAGTTAGTGCGTTGTATGACGGTAATTTAGCCGGTTACGGTACTGATGTTGTTAGACATGAATTTGGATCGTTAATAAAATCACCTATAATAAGAGCAATGAATAAAGGAATGAATATTATAGTAACTCCTCATACTGGGGGTATGACAATAGAAGGGCAAACTAAAGCATATGAATGGTCAATAAATAAGTTATGAAAGTATTAGCTATTATACCCGCCAAGTTAGATTCTAAAAGACTTAAGCATAAGAATATTAGAGAAGTAGGAGGTAAACCCATGCTTCTTCATTCTGTAGAGTATGCTAGAGAGAGCTCTTACGATGTAGACGTAATCGTTTCTTCTGAAAGTTCTACTGTAGAGAAGATTTGTAAAGAGCATAATATAGCTTTTCATGCTCGTTCTAAAGAACTATGCGGCGATGTAGAGGTTGTTGATGTCTATGAAGCAATCATTAATGAGTTAGATAAAGAATATGATATAGTCGTAGGACTACAGCCAGATAACCCTAACAGAGTTAATAGCTTAGATAGCTGTATTGACTATATGGTTGACAATAAATACGATGACATTATTACAATTGACGAGACGTATAGAAGAAGTGGTGCTATGAGACTCTTTAAGTACGACCTGCTTAAAAAAGGTAAAGTAAGTTATAGAATTGGCTCAATAAAAGAAACAGCTACAGATATTCATACGGAAGATGACCTAAACCAACTTAATAAGGACTACAGTGAATAGTTATATCAATTCTCTCAAAGAGCAAAATAAACTTTCTATTTCTATAGATAGAAGTAAAACCTTTAATTGGAAATATTTTAAGATAGCAGGCCCTTGTTCGGTTGAAGGAGAATCGATAATAGAAATAGCAAAAGATATTAAGAATTGCGGTGCCGACGCTCTTAGAGCTGGAGCCTATAAACCATGTACCTTCCCTATAAGAACAGAAACTAACGGATGGAAAGAAGGACTCCGTAAAGAAGGATTAGAACTACTAAAAGTAGCGAAGAAAGAATCAGGTTTACCTATAGTAACTGAAGTAATGGATGCAAGTATGATTGAACAAGTCGGTGAAGTAGCCGATGTATTTCAAATAGGAACTAGAAACTTTCAGAACTATACTCTTTTAGATGCCTTAGGTAAACAAGACGTTCCGGTGCTTTTAAAAAGAGGTACTTGGGGGACAATAGATGAGATACTAGGAGCTGTAGAAAGAATATTAGCCGGAGGTAACGAAAATGTAGCTATATGCTTGAGAGGAGTAGTTGGTATGCCTTCCTATAGACATGTCTTCCCAACAATAAGATGGGCACCAGACTTAATGATAATACCTGCGTTAAAAGAACTTACTAATATTCCTATCATTTACGATCCAAGTCATGCTACAGGGTACCGTAATTTTGTTGCTCCTGTTTCTAAAGCAGCACTTGCTATAGGGGCTGACGGGCTTATAATCGAGGCTCATCCTGACCCTGATAGTTCTATTAGTGATCCTGCTCAAGCCATAGATTACGAAACGTTAAAAGAAATATTTCAATGATTAGTGTAATTATACGAAATAGAGACGAAGCAGAGTATATAGGTTTTGCTATACAATCAGTAGTTGACCATATAGAGAATCCCGAAATTATAGTCATAGATAATAAATCTAACGATGATTCTATGAAAGTAGTTTCTCTTTTTGATCGGTATGATATTAAAACGTATACAATTGAGGAATATACTCCTGGTAAAGCTCTAAACTTTGGAGTAACTAAATGTTCCTACGATACTATATTAATTCTTTCTGCACACTCTCAAATAACTAAACTTAATTTAGATTTAGTTAAAAAGTCTTTAGAGAGGAATGTAGCTGTGTTTGGATCTCAAATACCTATTTTTAGAGGTAAGAAGATAACTAAAAGGTATATTTGGAGTCATTTTAATAATGAAGAGCAAACGAATATGTTTTCAAATATAGAAGATAGACTGTTCCTTCATAATGCATTTTGTTTCTATACTAAAGAAGTATTAGAAAATATTCCTTTTGACGAAAAATTATCCGGTAAGGAAGATAGGTATTGGGCTAAAGAAATAGTCGACAGAGGATTAAAATACTTTTATACTCCAGCACTAGAGGTAAATCACTACTTTACTAGCAAGGGTGCAACCTGGCAAGGATTAGGGTAATGAGTAAAGTAATACTTATAGGAAATGGACCTTCAGCATTAGAATCTGAGCTTGGTGATGTAATAGACTCTGACGAATTCGATGCCGTTATAAGGATTAATAGAGGACACAAGTTTGATGATGGAACTAGTTCTATCTCTAATTATAAAAAGTTCATTGGGTCTAGATGCGACTATTGGATAGCAAGCGATTTAAGAGTGGAGATTGCCATGCAAAGACATGATCAATACCAAGGTATCTTTATAGTCACTCCTAAATTTAAATTTAATAGTAATCTAGTTAATTCAGTAACGAGCCGTTTTGAAAATATATACTTTATACCTCCTGAATACGAGGACCATATTAATAGTATTGTTAACTTCTCTCCAAAGTGGCCCTCTACTGGAGTAGTTGGAATACATTTTGCTATAAACCATTTTAATGAAGTCTACATACACGGATTCGATACTTACGATCCTAAGTATGAATCGGTACATTTCTTCGAAAAACGTAAAAATATTTATAACGATCCGTCTCGAAAGGATCACGAACCTTCAAAGGAAAGAACCTATCTTTCTAAAATGATCGAACAAGGTAAAGTTAAAAGAATCTAATATGAAAGTCTCAGTTATAGTTACTAATTACAATTACGGTAAGTATTTAAGAAGATGCATAAAATCTCTTCTTAATCAAGATTTTTATAGTTATGAGATTATTATTATAGACGATAATTCAACAGACGATTCTAAAAATATTTTACTAGAGTATTTATCTAATCCTAAAATAAAAATTATATTCAATCCGACTAACATAGGAGTAGGAGCTAGTAGTGCAGCAGGTGGTAAGCAAGCATTAGGTAAGTATATAGTTAGAGTAGATGCCGATGATTACGTTAATGTAAATTTTTTAAAATGTTTATTCCTCTGGGCAAAATACAATAACTCTGAAGCAGTCGCTTGCGATTATTTAGAGGTCGATTTTAAAGGAAATGTCTTAAGTAAAAAGAATCAAAAAGAATATCCTTTAGCTTGCGGTATACTCTTTAGAACAGACATATTAGAGTATTTAGGATTTTGGGGATCTCATTTACGTATTAACGAAGATATTGATATGTTAGAAAGGTTTAATGAACAATTTGAAATAGAATATCTTAATATACCTCTATACAGATACTTTAAGCATGATAACTCTTTAAGTGTAGGAAGGGATGTTTAAAGAAATAGGTAAGTATTTAACCAAATTATTCCCTCTTAACAGAAGTATTTCAGGTAGAGCCAATGAAAAATCTTTAGAAATATTAAAAGAGGTATGCTCTCTAGAAATTAAGAGTATACCTTCTGGTACTGAAGTTTACGATTGGACAGTACCTCCTGAATGGAATGTAAATGAAGCTTGGATAAAAGATTCAAAAGGTAATATAATAGTTGACTTTAAGAATTTGAATCTTCATTTAGTAAGCTACTCAATCCCTTTTAACAAAAAAATAACTTATGACGTACTAAAGAAACACCTTTTTTACTTAGAAGATAAACCCGATGCCATACCCTACCGTACTTCGTACTATAAAAGAGATTGGGGATTTTGTATTTCCTATAATGATTTTTTAAAGCTAGATAAAGATGAAACTTATCATGTTTTTATCGATAGTGAGTTAGATGCTAATGGTAAAATGGTTTACGGTGAGGCTTTTATAAAAGGAAAAATAGAGGAAGAGATTTTAATTTCCTCTTATATATGTCATCCTTCATTAGCAAATGATAATCTCTCAGGAGTAGTGTTGAGTTGCTTTCTATTTAATGAACTAGCTAAAAAAGATAATTACTATTCTTATAGACTCCTTTTAGTTCCCGAAACTATAGGAGCAATTTCTTGGTTGTGGAAAAATAAAAAGAACAAAGTTAAATATGCATTAGTACCTTCCTGCGTAGCAGGCCCAGGTAAGTTTGGTTACAAGTCTACATTCCTAGGCAATACTAGTTTAGATAGATCTATCGAGTACGCGTTGTCAAACGAAGACTATATAAAATATAAATTTGAACCTATTGGTAGCGATGAACGACAATATTCCTCTCCTGCATTTAAGATACCTACTGCTACTATAACTAAATCAAAGTACTATGAGTACGAAGAGTATCATACTTCTTTAGACAATTTAGATTATATATCTTCAATAAATCTTAATTTAACTTTAGATATATATTTGAAAGCTATTAATTACTTAGAGTTAGACCGTAAGTATAAAAGAAAATTTAACGAATGTGAATTTATGCTCTCAAAACTTGGAAATATTTATCCAACCACTGGAGGTACTATTTCACAGCCTCTTGCTGTTAAAGACCATACTACTCACAATTATACTTCATATAGTAGCGGAAAAATATTAGACAGTATATCTTGGCTGTCATACGGGTGCGATGGCGATAAATCTCTATTTGATATTCAAAATGAATCAGGTATACCTATTGACGATTTAATTTATTCTCTTAACATTCTCAAAAGCAAAAATCTTCTAGTATGAAAGTAATGTTATTTTCTGGCAGCCATTCTCGACATGTATATGTACATGAACATATATTAAAAAATTTTGAGGTATGTGGTGTAGTAGTTATGGAAAGAGAATCAACTTTACCTGGTAGTAGCGTAAAAGGAAATGAAAACCTAATAGATATTTGGCCTGACGAAATTCAAAAGCTGTATAAAGAACATTTTGATAAACGTGATAGAGTAGAGAAGTTATACTATCAAGAAAAGAAAACAACCGTCTATGATAAGTATTGTAAAGTCTTAAGAACTACTCCTTCAACTCTTAACTCAGAAATAACCAAGCAATTTATTGTAGATAAAAAACCAGATGTATGTTTTATATTTGGTACTAATTTAATAAAAGATAATTTACTTACAGTAATGCCTCGTTTAAGTATCAATCTTCATTTAGGTCTTTCTCCTTGGTATAGAGGTTCGGCAACATTATTTTGGCCTTTTTACAATCTGCAACCTCAGTTTGCTGGCTCTACCTTTCATCAAATTATTAACGAACCTGACGCCGGAGATATTTTACACCAAACTACTCCGAGTCTTAGCAAAGGTAAAACCATGCATGAAGTGAGTGCTGATACCGTAGTACAGTCAGCTAAAGATGCAGTTACTTTACTAAAGAAGATTTTGCAGAAAGAAAAATTAGAACTACATAGACAAAAGTTTAGTGGCAAAAATTGGCTTATAAAAGACTTTGAACCTCATCATTTGAATCTTATATATAAACTATATAAGGATAGTATAGTAGATGAGTATCTTGATGGCAATTTAGGAAATAGAAAACCAAAACTTATTAAAGCATTTTAAAATGACAAATTTAGGTTCAATTACTCCTGAGTATTTAAATTCTCGAGAATATATAGACGATATGTTGATAGGGTATAACGGGACTTATCCGCAGTTTGTATCTGAGCTATACGATGCCGAACCTAAAACCAATAACTATAATATAAGACATTTTCAGTTAGTAAGAAAGTTAGGATGTTGGAGATGGAAAGGTATTTTTACTTATAAAGAAACTTTTATTAATCTTATATTTAATGAAAATTTAAAAGGTATCGACTTTGGCGGTTCGCAGAGACCTATTTCAAGTCATTTAGATATAGTTGATATTGAAGAGACTGATTACTACGGTAGACCAGTAAAGTATAAATCTTTAGATGATGTTGACTACGATATTGATTTTGTATTTTCATCCCATACTTTTGAACATATTCCTAATCTTAAAGAGATCCTAAAAGACATTTATAGGAATTTAGTTACAGATGGTATCCTGGCATTAAATTTACCTTCCTATAGCTGCAAAAGATGGTGGGCTGATACTGGTAACTGGATGGGCGGTACTCCTCATGTTCATACTTTCAAGCTCAAAAAGACTACAGTTACTGAAGATATTCCTAAGCTAATTAATATTGATGAGCTTATAGAAGAGGTAGGATTTAAAATAGCTTTAGCAGAATATGCTGGAGATAATAATATTATAATTTTTGCTGAAAAATGAAAATAATAGCAATTATACCTGCTAGAGAGGGTTCTAAGAGATTAAAACATAAAAACGTTTATCCTCTTAAAGGAATTCCTTTAGTAGAGTATACTATAAAAGCTGCCTTAGAAAGTAAACATCTATCTACTGATAATATATTTATAAATTCTGATTTTGATAAGGTACTCGAAATTGGTAAAAGATATAGCTTAACCTGTATTGATAGGCCTAAACATCTAGCCGAAGATAAAATATGGACTCAGGAAGTGGTTAATCATACAGATAAACACTTAGGTACTTTAGACGATGAAGATATTATAGTGATCTTACAAGCAAACTCTCCTCAAATTACATCAGATAAAATAGATGAGTGCATTGACATGCTTATAAGAGAAAAATTATGGCAAGTTAATACTGTAGATAGCTCCATGATAAACAATGGTGCTATACAGGTACTTAAAAGAAAAGTTAGAGATCATAAAGGAAAAGTAAACTACAACGGAGTAGTAAAGACTAATTGGCTGGATGTTCATACTTTAGACGATATTAAAGAGTTAGAAAAACTATTATGAAAAAAGGTTACATTATAGCAGAGATAGGAGTTAACTATTATGATATAGCATCGAAGGAAAATATTCCTTTAATGGACGCTGCCAAACTCATGATAAAAGAAGCTAAAGAAGGCGGAGCAGATGCAGTTAAGTTTCAATCATACAAAGCTAATAAAATAGCTTCAGTTAACTCTCCTTCCTACTGGGATACTACTAAGGAGCCTACTAATAACCAGTTTGATTTATTTAAAAAATTTGATCTATTTGGAGAGAAAGAATATAAAGAACTTTGTAAGTATTGTAAGGAATTAAAAATAGATTTTATGTCTACTCCATTCGACTTAGATGCTGTAGATTATTTAGATAAGCTTGTAAGTATACATAAAATATCTTCTTCTGATATTACTAACTACCCTCTTTTAAAAAAAGTAGCTAGAACTAATAAAAAGATATTACTGTCTACTGGTGCTTCAAATATAGTTGATATTAAAAAAGCTGTAAAGATAATCGAAGACGAAGGTAATAGCGATATAGTTCTACTTCATTGTATCCTTAACTACCCTACATTAAATTTAAATGCTCATTTAAATATGTTAGATGACTTACGAGAATTGGGATACGAATTAGGATACTCAGATCATACTTTACCTGATGAAAATATGGTCATACTTTCTGCTGCTTATGTAAAAGGTGCTGTATGGATAGAAAAACATTTTACTTTAGATAAGACTTTACCCGGCAATGATCATTATCATGCTATGGATACAAACGATTTAAAAAAGTTTAAGTCAAATTTAAATATACTAAATGAGGTATTAGGAGATAGTATAAAAAAATGTTTACCAACTGAAAAAATATCTAAGAAGAATGCAAGAAGATCTATTTATGCTACTAAGAATTTAAAAAAAGGTTCTATACTAAAAGAAACAGATATAATTTGTAAACGTCCTGCAACTGGCATCTGTGCGAGTAATTTTGATAAGTTAATAGGTAGAAAAATATTACAAGATATAAATGAAGATATAGCTCTAAAATGGCACATAGTACTATAAAAACATTACAAGTTACCATTCACTGTCTTCCTAGAGAGATAGATCAGTTAGAAAGATTATGCAACTCTTTAAGAGAATGTTATTTTTTCGTCGAAAATCAAATAAATGTAATTTTAGATGTTACATTAAATTTAAACGAATATTTTATTGATTGGAATAAAAGTAAAATACCAAAGCAATTTTTTGTAGATAAGTTCAAGAATATTGATAGCTTTAATGATTGGACTTACCAAAACGTTTTCGAGATAAGCGAGGACGATAAATGCTTAGGAATAAATGACAAAAGAAGAAATAGCATAAATGATAGTCTTAACTCAGACTACTTAATGTATTTAGATTTAGATGCTTACTTTCCTAATATTGTCTTTACTTCTTTAGTACAGTTATTTAATCAGATAAAAAATGAATATAGTATTATATCACTAGAAACTGTCCGTCTTTGGGACAATTCTTGGGACGGTTTAGTTAATAAAAATTATATAGATAAGGATCATGAGTTCTTTAAAAACATAGATCCTTATAGAGCTAATAAGATAGCATTTGATAGTCTGGTAAATAATGAACTTAGTATTAGGGTCGTAAATACAATTAAATTTGGTGGCGGCTGGTTTAATATTTTTTCTAAGAACTTATTAAGATTTATTAATATACCTATATCGTTAGGTTCGTACGGATTAGATGATACTTTTGTTATGATGGCTTCAAACTATATGAAACAAAAAGGTTACGATATCAATCAATTTATTTTAGAAGGTTTAGTTTGTATAGAAAATAATAAGTATACTCTTTATGATTATAATCCCTATAGTAATTATTTAGAGGATAAATCTTTTTACAATAAAGGAAGAGAATTTAAAAAACATAGCAGAGAAAAGTCTCATGTTAATTTTAACAATGAACTAAAAAAGTTTATGGATAAAATATGAAAAGTTTTAAGTTATCAAATGGTTATGATTTACCGATAGTAGAAGGTTGGAGAGAACGAGTTAAACCGAATTGGAGAAACGCATATAGAGAATTTGAATACTCTCCTATTACTAGTGAGAAAGTTACTAAATTAAAACATGACATTAAATTAGCAGCATACATATTATCTAAGCATAAAATAACACTACAAGATAAGACTATAATGGATGTAGGGTGTTACTTAGGTATACAGTGCTTTGGAGGTATAGAGCTAGGTGCCAGCAAAGCAGTCGGCATTGACATTCCTGAATACTACGTTAATCAGTCAACAGAAGAAGTTGATGCTTCTGAAATATTAGAACAAAGAAGAGAACAAATAAGAGGATTCCACCCTAATATTCCTAGATCTAAAATAGACTTTCACGACACTTCAGTATTTGAAATGGACTTTGATAATGAGTTTGATATTATTTTTAGTTGGGAAACATTTGAGCATATAACCAATCCAAAAGAAGCATTAAAGAGGATATATAAAGCTTTAAAGCCAGGAGGTATATCCTTCCATAATTATAATCCTTTCTTTTGTATTTCTGGAGGTCATAGTATGTGTACATTAGATTTTCCTTTTGCACATACTTTTTTAACTAATAAAGATTTTAAAAGATATTTAGACGAGGTTCTACCTGTTAACCCTCCTAAAAAATATAAAGAGTTAAGCTATAATTTTTTTACTAAGAACCTTAATAGAATGACTCAGCAAGATTTGAGGAATTATATTGAAGAGGAAAATTTTAAACTTTTAGAATTTATAGCGATACCTGAATTTGGTATGCTTGATCAGCTAGACGAATCAGTCATTACGCTAGCTAAAGAGCTGTATCCTAATCTTTCTCTTAATGATATGTTATGCAGTAATGTTTATTTTATAATACAAAAATAATGGAATTAAATTTTATACAATTAAAAGAGCATAAAACATCAAATAGAATATACATACTAGGCTCTGGTAAATCTATACTTGACGTAACTAGTAAAGAATGGGAAGAAATAAATAAACATGATAGTTTAGGATTTAATCATTGGTATGTACATTCTCATGAACCTACTTTTTATGATCTAAGTTATTTAGCTAATGATTATAAGTTTGGGGATAAAGAGAATGATATGTTCTATCAAGCTAGTACCAAACATTCTAATAGTAAATTTATTTTAAACTACGGTTCACTACCTGAGCAATTAAGTAATTTTAGCAGTAACGATTATTTTAAAATTTATATAAATCATTTTGATCTTTTTGAAAGTAATTTAGAAGAAATAGAATCGTGTAATGTAGATGAAATAGGAAAGTACGCTAAATACTGGACTTTAGATTTCTTTAAGCATTTTAATCATCCTCACGGACAACTTCTTCCTAACCCTAATTTTATATATAAAAGTAGAGGTCAATTGTTTGCTAGCATTCAATTAGCAGTTCTGTTGGGATATACTGACATAAGGTTAGTCGGAGTAGATTTAAACTCTGAGAGTAAATTTCAAGATTACATTGAAGGCTCACCTAACTGTTCTCGTAGTGTAGGACATGGAGGAGAGAATCTAGCTCAAAGAGTTAGTGCTGTCGAAAATGCAAAAGAAAAAAATGGAGTACATAGTACAGCACAGCAAACTAAAGATAAAGATTATTTGGGAATCGATAAATTAATTCATATCTTTACCAATAGGTGTTTAAGACAGATAGGAGTTTCTCTTACAGTTACTAATTCAGATTCGTTGTTAACGTCTTCTAATATTAAATTTCAACCTATTATAGGCGATTTAGATATGGATAAAATAACTTTTTGTATACCGAGTAAATCAAACCTCAGGTATCTGAAAACTTGTATACCTTCCATAAGAAAAAATGCCTATAGAAAAGATCACGAAATAATTATTTTTGTGGACTCTGATGAAGACGGAACAGTAAAGTGGTTAGAAGAAAATAAACAGAAATATAACTTTACTTATTATATTAATCCTACTCTAGGTAAAGAACTATACGGTATAGGTAGAGCTTATGACTACTGTATTGAAAAGTCTACAACCGATATTTTTATGATATTTCATGCCGATATGATGCTCGGTAAACATGCTGACTTTAAAGCTTATCAGAGATTAGAACATAAAGCAGTAGTTTGTTGTACTAGAATAGAACCACCTTTACACCCTAACGCTGGAGAAAAAATACTTTTAGACTATGGACTATGGCCGGAAGAGTTTAAAGAAGAGGAGTTTGATAAGTATGTAGAGCAAGAAAAAGACTCTACAAAAGTAACTGAAGGGATATTTGCTCCTTGGATGATGTATAAGAAAGAGTTTTTTGGTATTGGAGGACATGATCCTATAATGCATTCTTGCAGAGAAGACTCAGATATTTTTAATAGAATGTTACTTGCTGGATTTAAATTTGTTCAACCTTGGAACAGTTTAGTATACCACCTTACAGGAAGAGGAGCTGGAAGCTTTGATGGTGATAAAGAGAGGCATAACAAATGGAAAGAAGATATGAATAAATCTACAAAAGAGTTTATTCGAAAATGGGGCTCAAACGTAAGACATACCGCTCTTATGAAACCGATCGTTGCTCCTAAATATGATATTGGCTTAGCTATAAAGAACTGTAAAGATGTTAATCTTATAGAAGCTTTAGAACCTTGGTGCAGTAATGTGTACGTTGATGACAATAGAGAACGTTTTATAGAATTAGAACAAAAGAACACCTCAGTTAATTTATCTAAAAAACTGCATCCGTATGCTGATAAAAAAACGAACGAAATAATGGTAACTATAGATGGAAGCCTGTTTAATAATCAGGACTTTCAAATTATTCAACAATTAGGTGATATTATAAAAGATAGTGGAAGTATCGGTAAATTTAAATTAGGTAACCTATCAGTAGATATAACTGAAATGAATGAATATCAGAATAGTTTAATTAATAATATTTAAATTAGAAAATATGAAAAAAGCAGCAGTAGTAGGTGGAGCAGGTTTTATAGGTTCTCATGTAGCCGATCAGTTAGTAAAGCTAAATGTTGATACTATAGTTATAGATAATTTATCTACTGGTAATATGAATAATGTAAATAAAGATGTTACATTTTATAACATAGATATTTTTGAAGCCAAACAAGATCAACTCATAGAGGTACTTAGAGACGTAGACGTAGTTTTTCATTTAGCCGCTTTAGCTCGAGTACAACCATCGATCATAGACCCAGTTTATTTTGATAAAATAAATACTAATGGTACAGTAAACTTATTAAAAGCATGCGTTGATGCTAATGTAAAAAGAGTAGTCTATAGTGCTAGCAGTTCGTGTTATGGAGATGCCACTTCCTTCCCTACCCTTGAATCTCATTCAATTAATCCTCTTTCCCCATATGGTTTGCAAAAGTATATAGGAGAAATTTATTGTAAAATGTTTTCTGAAGTGTACGGTCTTGATACTGTTTCTTTAAGGTACTTTAATGTGTATGGAGAAAGAATGAGCTTTGAAGGAGCCTACAAATTAGTACTGGCCGTTTTTATGGAACAGTATACTGCCGGACAACCGCTTACTATAACTAACGATGGAGAACAGAGACGAGACTTTACATACGTAGAAGACGTAGCTAATGCTAATATCTTAGCAGCTAAACACCCAGACAAACTTAATGGTCAGAGCTTTAACATTGGTAATGGAAAAAATTACTCTGTTAATCAAATAGCAGATATGTTTGGAGGTGAGAGAGATTACTTTAAAAAAGTTTTAGAACCCTTTGAAACTTTAGCTGACAATCAAAAAGCTAGAGAAGTTTTAGGATGGGAACCTAAAGGTGACTTAGAAAAATGGATATTAGCTTATAAAAAACAAATTGATAATAATACTTAACAAAAGTCCTATATTTATATAAAACTAATTTACTAGCATGCCAAGTTTAAAAGAAATAATAAAAGAAGAAATTAAAAGTATTCTTGATGAGGCCGTTAAGATTAACTTTAAAGGACAGCAATTTGTTCTTAAAGTAGACGTTAACGAAGACCCTAACAAAAAAGGAATCAAGGTTCAATTTCTTCCAACCTCCTTCGGTAACTTAACCAGAACCGAACAAGACGATATAGCAATTGCTTTAAACGATAAACTTTCTGCAGGATTAAAATCTTATGGTTTAGACGTAGAAAGAGATAGAAATCTTAAAGACAAAACTATAATCGGATTTTTTATTTACATTGAATATTTAGATCAAATAATAAGAAAAGCTTTAGCAGGAGACGAGGATGGAGAAGAAATTGACGGAGGCTCTGAAGAAATTTAATTTACTTTTAGAAGTTAAAAAGAAAAACTTAAGTGAAGTTAAGGCCGATATTTCTGGACCTGTGGAGGATACCCCGCAAAAAAAGCTCTTCATTGACACTATAAACATATTAGAAGATATAGAAGAGAAATCAGGTGAGTTATTTCAAGCAGGAATAGATCTTTCAGTTTATGAAACTTTATTCTTTCAAGTTATAGAAAATTTATTATATACCATCTACAACGATAAACAAGTTAATTTAATTCATTCCTATATTTATGGTGAACCTTTAACGGATAAAATACCTCAACCGGTAGATAAATCTGGTAAAGTATTAGATCCAGAGACACCTGAAGAATTATGGAATGCAATATTACTTTTAAGATAAACCCAAATAATAGTTATGATTGAAGTTAGATGCCGATCTTGCGGTGTAGTAATACATCCAATGAGGCTGGAAGCCCTACCTGGGACAAAAGTTTGTGTAAAATGTTCACAAGAAGGAAGAAAGGTAGGAAGAATAGTTAGTTATGGAACAGGAGAAGAAATAGGTACTCAATTAGAAATAGTTGATGTAGTATCTTCAAGAACTTTAAAGAAAGTAGAAGAACTAGAACTTAATGAGGAAGGTCTAGAGTTACTTAGAAGCACTGATGATGACACCGGAGAAGATTCTTATATTAGTTATTCTAATATTACTTCATTAGAACAGCCTGAAGACTAATGGCCCGTAAGCCGAAGATATTGACCAAGGAACAGATCCTGGCTGCAATGGCTAGGACTAAGTCCAATAAGGCTGCTGCTAGATATCTTCACGTATCGTACCCACACTACAAAAAGTATGCTAAGACCTTCACAGATAGTGAGACAGGTAAGTCCCTCTTTGACTTACATCTGAACCAAGCCGGTAAAGGTATCCCTAAAATATTCGATTATAAAACTAACGAACCAAAAGTTAGAGATGTACTTGAAGGGAAGGTAGCTCCCTATTCTTGGTCACCGGCTAAGTTAAAGAAGAAAATTATACAAGAAGGACTGATAGAAGAGAAATGCAGTAGGTGCGGGCATACAGAGAAGAGAGCGATTGACTTAAAAGCTCCTCTCATTATTCATTTTAAAGACGGAAATAAAGAAAACTTTCTTTTAGAAAACCTTGATTTTCTGTGTTATAATTGCTATTTTTTATATGTTGGAAACGTTCTTACAGGTAAGCAGATCGAAGGCTTAGAAGATTACAACGACGGCCGTCATAC
>Ga0209645_1000742_pt1 | contig 16707 bp, 9 predicted proteins | sample ETNvirenome_6_30_FD_184070 | JGI IMG/M metagenome (GOLD analysis project Ga0209645, IMG submission 184070) | Marine viral communities from the Pacific Ocean - ETNP_6_30 (SPAdes) (version 2) | ecosystem: Environmental > Aquatic > Marine > Oceanic | place: Pacific Ocean | collected 2013-06-19
AAAACTCTAATGTTCTTGAAGATAATCTATTTACTGTGACATCAACATTGTTATAAGTACGTTGTGTCATATCAGCTATAGTATTAAAATCTTGTGATTTAACACCTAATTCATTTAAGTTGTCCAACTCTTCATTAAAAATATCTACGGCTGCTTCTCTAGTGTTTATTAAATTATTAAATTCATCTACGTTTTGCTGAGTTAAAGTTTCAGGGTTTTTATCGTATTTATCTTTGAGATTTTGAAGTTTTAAATCAATATTTTCAATAGATTGTTGGTCTGCAGTTAATTTATTACTTAATTTTTTATAACCTTCGTTTGCTTCTCTTTCTTTAACTTTAAACTCGTTAGAAAGTATAGCTCTTTTGCTAGCGTACTCAACATCTTTAATAGGTCTAGTAGGATCTATACCACGTATAGAATACCAAGGTATTATATCATCTTCTAGTCTTTCTAATGATTCTTCTAACTTAACTTGTAGTAATTCTTTTCTTTGTTTTGATATCCATTGCTGTTTAGCTTCTTCTATATTACTTCTGTCTTCGTTTAAAAACTCATCAAAAACATAAGATTCATATTCTACATCTTTTCTAGGTGCTACGTATGCTCCATATCCTTTAGCATAAGGATTAAACTGCTTTTGCTCTATTTCTCCTTTTTTTGTTTTTTTAACAGGGGCAGCATCTGCTTGTGAAATTATATCATCTATTTCTTGTTTAGATATAGATATATTTTCATTTAAAACACTATATGTTATATCATCTTGAGATTTAATAATATTTTTAAAATCATCTATAGTGTCTTTATAACCATTTTTTTGAAATAAAGAATAAGCATAGTTTACGGCTTCGTCGTTAGTAGATAATAAACTATTAAAATCTTCAACAGTGCCGTTATAACCATCTTTTGAAAATAAATCGTATGCGTAATTAAGAGCTTCGTTATTCATTTTGTTTTTTATTGAATTTAGATGCGTCAAAAGTAAATGCAGATCCTTGCCCAGGTCTCATAGGTGCTCCTTCGCCTATATTATCATCATCATAATCGTAAGACTCAGGTGGTAATGGATCAGGAACTTCAGTTGGACTAGGTGTAGTTTTAGGTGAAAATTTTGCTAAATATTTGTTTCTAACAGCATTAACTAATTGATCTTCCATTATTTTTTTAGAAACTTCTAAATCAAAAAATGGATTATCAGGATTAGTTGCAGCGTCAATAAAATTAGCTCTTTCATGATCTTCTAAAATACCATCACCATCATCCCAAGCTTTAGCGTTTATAGAGCTAATTATTTCTTTATCTAAAGATTTAGAGGTAGTTAACATTTTTGTAAAGTCTTTACCTTTAATATCATCATACATTGCAGCTATAAACTCTTTATTATCTGTAGGCAAACTATTTTGTATGCTATGTCTAACAGCATCTTCATCAAACTCACCTGATTTAAGCACTTGCTTTGTTGTGTTTAAATACTCTAGCTCAATAGTACTATTTTTAGGTAATCCCATGTCCATATACTGAGAGTTTGTAATTAACACTTCGTTACCATCAAAATCTTGCACATGAAAAACAGGTTCGTTAGTTTTTGGATCTCTACTTATTCTACTATATTGTTGATCCATTATTTGAGTTCTATAACTACCTTCTTGTCTACCTTTTGGATTTTCTAAATAATAACGAGATAATTCTTTATTTTGTATATTTTTAGCATAATCTAAATTTGTTTGTTTATGAGACTGTATAAACGTAGAGTGCTCTTGCAAACTCATTAAGGCTTGCATCCTTTTATCATTATCTTTTTCATTAACACCTTGTATGTAAGGATCTTTTAATCCTCTAACATATTCATTAGTAAAATTATATAATTTATCTCCTAATGCACCAGAGTTTAATAATACTTTATCAGCTCTATTATTCCAGTCTTTGTCTAAAGAATTTTTAAAAAGATCTTCTTCTTCTTTTTTCTTTTTAGCTTCTCTATACATATCCATACCAGCTTTAGTAATTTTATCTAAGCCAGCATACATACCAGGCGTATTATCATAATTTCTATATGCTACAGCCGCTCCTCTTATTAAATTTGTATCACTTGTGTTTTTTGCCATATTTAACGTATTTTAAACTCTTCTTGCATTTTTTGATTTGCTAAAGCATTTTTACGAGCTTGCTCTAATGGATCAACATATGATTCCTGCATTTTAGCTTGATCAACTGGAACAGCTTTACCACCACCACCAATATCTCCAAATCCACCCGTAGCCATTTCCATACCAATGTTACCAAGATCACCAATAGCACTCATTTGAGCTGCTTTAGCTTGTGCCCTAGCTTGATTAGCAGCGCCTAGTCTTTGTTGTGCCATACCTAGTTGAGTACTTGTTTTTTGATATTCTAAACTTCTAGCAGCTTCAGCGCCTTTTAATCTCATTGTTTCGGCTTGTTGTTCACCCATTCTTTCTTGCAGTTGTAATCTACTAGCTTCACCAGCTCTTAATCTTTGTATTTGAGCTTCTTGAGCACCAATACTAGCGCTAGCTCTTCTAGCAGCTAACTGCCCTTGATTAGCCATAGTTTGTGCTAACGCAGCTATACCACTACCGCCGGCTGCACCTCTTAATTCAGACATTATATTAGCTTGTTGTTGCTGTGTTTGTTCTGCTTCAAATTGAGCTTGTTGTTGGTTAACAGTCATGTCTTCGTAAGTATTCTCCATGTCTCTAAACTTATTACGTACGTCAGCATAAATATTACTAGTATCTAAGCTATCATACTCACGTTCTCTTTGCTGTAATTGCTCTCTTGCCTCTCTTTGCTCTTCAATTCTTTTTCTACGTCCAGATAAAGACATACCAAGCTTAGTACCAGCAGCCGCAACAGCTACACTTGCTCCTACTATAACAAACGACATAATTTATTTATTTTTATTAATATATTCTTCATATTCTTTATAATTTAAAGCTACTATTTCTTTTTCTAGTTTTTCTATATCTTGCGTGTTAGAAGGATTTTTATGCACGTTTACGAATATAGAATTTTCATGTGCTAATATAACTCTTTTTGCGCCAGGCGTTGAAACTACGTAACAAGGCGCTATATAATCTTCTGTAGTATCTTCTGTAGCTATGCTAACATGTCCAGTTAATAAAAACCAAACATGCAAATGTTTATGTATCGCTCCAACAACAACAGTGTCTTTAGCCATATCCATTTGCCTAATATATATACCGTCCGCGAAAGCGTGCTTTATAGGCGCTATTTTACCATTAGTAACAATACTTCTACCATCGCCTTCTATATTTATTCCATCAGCTATATCTATTAAAGACTTTTCTAACGATAATATTTTTTTTCTAGAATTTTTAGAGACTTTATTTTTAGACATAATTTAATTTAATTTATATCTAATATAGTCACAGTTTTCACTGTTTTTTTACTTTTAACCTGACGTTAGAAGCTTCTCAACATCAAATCTTAATGTCGCACTAGCAGTTCCTGCTTTTAAAATTTCTATTTCACCTGTTATTGTAGCTGTTTTTCCAGCTCCAGAAAAAGTTAATGTTATACCATCTTCTAATGTTTGAGCAGCACTCAGCACTACAGTCCCAGCGCCAGTAGCATTAGCGCCACTATTAACAGTTGGATCAGCAACAGCTGGATTTATACCTATACCACTTACAGTGCTAGTACCATTTAATATACCATCTCTAGCAGTTAACGCTACACTAGTGCTACTAGAAGATGCAGATGTAGTAGTAGTTGTAACAGCTGCTAAAGCTATAGCTAAATTAGTAAACTTAACCTCGTATCCATGTACTTTTAATATTTTATCAACTCCATAACCACCAATTTTTAAAGTATCACCAGCTAGAGCTAAAGCTTGTTGCTTGTTAAATACAACGTTACCAGCTTGCACTGTCACTAAACCTTTTACTACTGTTGGTTTTTGCGCTTTAGTATTTAACGCAGGTGCTTGATTTTTAACTATTTTTTCTTCTAACGGTGTATTTTCATTTATAGTTATCGTGTCTAAGTATTGACCAACTCTAGTTCCAGTTGTTATATTCGTAGATGGAACAACTATCATACCTTCTTCAATATTGTTAATATTATCTAAAGGCCATTGATAATTTTTTCTAGCACTAAAAGTTAAAGTTCTACCATCAACAAGACCTATGTTTTGTGACATGGAAAACTCTTTGACGTTATCACCGTCTGGATTTAAAGCAACAACAGTAGTAAGACTTCTATTGCACTTTGGTGTAAATGTTAAAGTAGTACCATCACCTATAGCCACAGCTTCTGACATTGAAAACTCTTTAACATTGTCTCCATCTGGGTTTAGAGCGGCAACCGTTACAACTGAAGCTTCTAAAATAGGTCCTAATTCAGCATCACTAGATGTTATTCTATCGCCTATAGCCATTTTACTAGCAACGTTATTATCCATTACGACTTTTATTCCGCTACTAACAGCACCATCTACAGTGTCAGTAGATGTAGCAGATAATATTTTATCACCAACAGCCATTGTGTTCGCAACATTGGTATCCATTACAACTTTTATATCACTGCCACCACCCGTTATTGCTCCATCAACAGTATCTCCAGAATCACTTCTTACTGCTGGATATTCATTTTCACCAGGTAATTTTTCTGGAGCACTACCAACGGTTGGCTGTAAGAATGTTAATATGTCGCTAGATGTAGGTTGTTTTTTAATTGTAAACGAAGCTCCACTAGCGCTATTACAAGATATACTAAAAGGAACTTTACCACCACTTTTACCTCTAGATAAAGTTATAGTATCATTAACTAAACTACCTATTGTGAAAGCAGCTGTTGGGTTATACATAGCCAAAGTTAATGTTATATCTGTATATTGATATATTATTTTTCGCAATAAAGTAGAGCTAGATCCAGTGGAAGAATTTATATCTATAGTACCATCACCAAATCGTACTTCGTTATATTCAATATGTTTTGTGTCTTGCTCTGCGTACAAATAAATATCATAATGATCATCATCTGTAATAGTTGGAAACTTTATAAAACCTTTAAAAACACCATTTGTTATTAATTGGTTACTTAAACCTGTTTTTGTAGCTTGAAAAGATTGTGTAGTAAAATTATAATAACTACTATCTTCGTTTTTTATTTCTAAACTAAACATAGCACCATTAGTACCTGTAACAGAAAAATTTCTAACTTCTGAAACAGCTGGTAAATCTGATAAATCTAAACTAAAATTATTTATTATTTTCATATTTTATTATTTACTACTTTCTGATATTTCAGAACCAACACTAAATAGTTCTATTTTATTAGTTGAATCATTAACAAAGTTTACACTAGCATAATAACCTACTAAACTAGATGTATTAACAGTAGGATCTTTAACAAAAGATATAAACGCGCCTATACCTGGAGCTGGTACTACAGCTGGATCATGCTCAACATTAATTGTAGTTGGAGTTATAGAAACTATTGGTCCTAGCTTAACAGTATTAGCAAGACTAGCATTGTTAAAACCACCTACGTTAGAGCCGCCAGTAGTATAATAAACTATATCACCAACTTGCGCTGAAGCGTTTACAGTATTAAAAGTTAAAGTTATAATTTGATTTGGCATTTTTTATATTTAAATAATTAACATTATGCTTGTTGACCAGGATCTGTAGGTAAGAATATTATATCACCAATTTCAAAATCATTAACAGCGGGATTGACAGAATATCCAAACATAGGCCCGTTAGGATGAGTAGGGTCAAAACCTATTAAATCTGGTAAGTCATAATCAACGTCTACACCATTTACTTCACGTCTCAATTTAAGACCGTTACCACCACTAGCAGGATTTGCTGCTCCAACTATACCATCTAAACTATTTCCACCAACACCAAAGTTTGGAGAAGGCGTACCTAATGTTGGCATACCTGTGTAACCTCTATTTTCTAAAGCTTGTAACATAGAATAAACATCTCCGCCTTGACCACCACCTACTCTACCGTACTTACCTGAACCTAAAACACCTGTAACAACTACAGAGGCCATAACACCTATCATTGCACCTGGTAAATATACACAATCACCAGGTACGCTTACATTTGCATTTGGATTATAATTTATAGCGGATAAATCCATACAACCTGGTACGTCATATGTACAAGAACCATCATTTTCGTTAGCATAAGCAACATAATTATTAGCTGTAGCATCTGTACAACCAGGATAAATACAACTAGCATATTGTCCACCTCCTTGATCTTGAGGATCCCAAGTTGCATTTGGATTATAATTACTAGCTATAAAATTACCGTCACCATCTGTAGAAGGATCTTGACAACCAGGAATACAAGGGTCTCCAATATTTGTACCAAACCACTCGTCATTGTTTACTAAGTTTTGTGCTTCTAAAATATTTAAAGGAGGATTTTCTACACCTGGAGTCCCACAAACATCTGGACCAGCTTCTACAATAGATATTTGAGAAACAAGTCCTGCGTTGTCACATTCGTAACAAGTGTTAGTCCAAACACAAGAACCATCGTCAGTTTGAGCAGCGTCGTTATAGTTATCAGCGGATGGATCAGTACAACCAAATTGAACTAAATTAGAGCTTTGTATTATGTAACTGTTAATAAGTGTAATAGTACAAACATTAGCTCCATTTGCAGAATTACCAATAATAGTAACGGTATATACTTCCGGTGGTAAAGCGCTAAACGTTACATTGCCCATATTATCCACTAACATTGAAACATTTTCGTAAGGAGCAGGAGCCTGAATACCAATATCAAAAATAGTAGATGCTAAAATATTACCTAGAGAATCTTCTAACTCGTATGTATAAGGCATATAAGGAGCCGCTTGATCTAAAATTATCTCTAAACTACCACCAGTATTTTGATAATTTTCTGGATATGCAGTAACAACAGCTGGAACACCAGTATAAGCACCCATACCATCTGACCAATCACAATATAAGCAACTACCATTGCCAGGTAAAGGATCATAAGTTGCAGCTGGATCATAATTATCAGCTGTCTCATCAATACAACCACCACCTTCACAAGAACCATCGTCTATTAATCCATAGTTAGCATTTAAAGGTGTGTAATTAACAGATTGTGGTGGTGGATTTCCAACATATGTTGCGTTAAAATAATTATCTGCTAAAGGTTCTGTACAACCATACCATATACATGTGTTATCGTCTACATTAGCTAAAGGTGCGTAATTGTCAGCAGTAGACTCCATACATCCATATACTGCAGCCACACAACTACCATCGTCAGTGTTAGCATTAGAATCATAATTTGCTGCTGTTGGGTCTGTACAACCATTTATAATATTAACACAACTACCATTATCATGTATACTATTTCCATTATTATAACTATAAGCAACATTTGGAAACACAGTAGTATTTGATGCATTAGGATCCGTACAGCCATACCAAACACAACTGCCATCGTCAGTATTTGCCGATGGATCATAATTACTAGCAGATGGTTCTACGCATCCATCAACTTGAGATATACAATTGCCACTATCTATAGTAGCATTTGGATTATAGTTAATAGCTGTTGGATCTGTACAACCAACAGATTCATCTATTATTGGTGTATTCATTAATACACCTAATCCTTGTATTGCAAAACTAGCTTGGTCAAAAGAAGAACTACCATCTGGATTAACTAAAATGTTAGTATCACCCGCGTGCTGCACACTATTTCCTTTTATGTAATTGAACCATTTACCTTCTTTTTCTATAAACTCTGGTATACTACCAGTTTGCTTATTAGTAAATATTGAGTCAACATACCAACCTTGTTCAGAAGTAAGATTATAGTATTGATCGTCTAATAAGTTGTCAACAATTTTAGATTTACTACCTTCGTAATTTATAGTTTTAAAAGATTTTACACTACCTGGCGCGTCGTTTAACACAACGTTAAAAGTAGAATAATCAAGACTTGAGTGTATATTATAAAAAGTGTTTCTAGGACTGTTTTCGTCATGATGCCTCCATAAATTACCATTTTTAAACGTATAATACTCATTGGCATTGCTAATAGCGTTTTCAGGAATAAAAGATTTAAAACTAACCCATCCTTTTACGTTCTCTTTATAAGTAACTGTTTTATTAACGCCTGCTCCTAAAGTTATATTATATTGACTTTTTTTATCGTCATAGCTTCCAAATAAAGTATTAGTAAGCTTTAAATTATCTCTAAACCAATCTTTCATACCAGCATCAGATATGGCTGTTAATCCATCGTTAGATAATCTTAATACTGCTCCTCTTACTTTATCTGTAAAATAAGCTCTATAAGATTCTGACGCAAATGACTCTGGATTAGTTGATATACCGTACTCACCAGAATATGGTGTAGCAGTTCCTAAAACTCTATTAGTAGCAGTTACGTTAGAACTTCCATCAGCATTGAATAAAGCATCTTTATTTGCTAATATTCTTAAAACTCTATCTTCGCATAAAGCAACTAAATCACCTCCTTGTCCCCACCCAGACTTTAATTTTTGTATACTACCGTAAGCAGGATTTACGTCTTTAGTTATTTTTTCGGCTTGTATAAATTGATTTAAATTATTTACACCAGAAGTAGAATTATATATACCAGAATATATTAAACCGTATTTTCTTCTCTCTTGTTTGTACTCGGTATCTAAAGTTGTTGATGCTTTTATACCATTAGCAATAAATGGTAAATTAAAATTATCTTTAATTCTATTAGACTCAACTCCGTTACCAAAAGAAAAACAATTATACCAATTTAAAAAATAATCACTATTATATAAAAAAGGTTGTAGTCTAAATGTTCTAGAACTAGTTGTAAAATTAGGATTTGGAAATACTTCTGCTACTCTAACACTAAACGCAGTTCCATTAGGCTTAGTTATTTTCAAAACACTAGTCGCTTGAACTGGTTGCAACTCTATGCCTCCTTGTAAAACTAAAGCTCCAGGGCCAATATAAACGTCTTCAGATATAGTGATCGTGTCTCCTGTAGAAGAAGTGTTATCAGTAACTATTATATTGTCCCAATCAGCATAACCTTCGCCTGATAAACTTTCTATACTTGAACCAACAGGTATAGCTGAGTGTATTGTAGAGTTATTAAGTACAATTGGATTATTATCGCTTATTTCGTAATAAATATCTAGACCTTCGTCGCTTTTAGGTTCTGTTTCCCAAACAAAAGGATCTGGCGGTAAATTACCACCATCACTATATTGATCAACAGGTTCAACCATTATCATTTTATACCCAACAGCACCAATACCACCACTACCACCATCAAGAGCTTCATTATGCCAAAAAGCAGAGTATTTATCAGTGTTAGCTTCTGTAAAATTACTAACACTATTCATAGTAACTTGTCTAAACTCTATTTTTTCGTTTAACACAAAGTTTGTACTAATATCATCACTTTCGTAATGTAACGGCGTGTGATAACCAGTTAAAGTAATAGTGTATCCAGTACCATCAAACTCTGATATATCTTTTATAATTACGTTTAAATTATCAGGAGCTACTTCAGTACTGTCAATATTATAACCACTTAACATCATACCTTTATGTAAAGTATGTTTTTCACTGTTTGGAGAATTACCATTAGAACATACAGATTGTATCGTATCTACTGATATGGTATTAACAGTAGGATCAGTTGTATTTGTACTTCCAAAAACATTTTCACTAAGTAATGTTATACCTCTTAATTGTAAGCCATTGTTTATAAAAGTACCAGTATCAGCCGTTGGGTCCCAAACAGTCATCGCAGGTGTTAAATTAAGATTAAACGCTCTGTGATAAGACGAAGTAGCGTATATTAAATTATTAGTATGATTCTGGCCATTGTAAGCTATTTTAGCGTCATGTCTACCAAATCTAACTCTATTTGTTTTTTGCGTTTGATTTATAAAAGTATATACAGTTCCTGTTGGATCATGCTCCCATTTAAAAGTAGTACCAGCCTCTAATCTTTCAACAAATCTAACTGTAGGAGCGTCTTGATGATTTCCAACTCCATCTTCACCTACAGAAAAGAAGTCTGAAAACTCTCCGTAATACTGATTAGGCATAACCGTTCCGTCGTATTCAAACGTTTGCACTGTACCATCTGGTTTGTCAAAACCAAATCCTCCAAAGCCTAATCTCATAGAGCTAGAAGTAGAAAAATGATTAACACCTGGTCCTGTATTAGCATTATCTGTCCAACCACTAGCAGCTGGATTATTATCTTGTGGTGTGAAGCCGTTCATGTTGTTAGTATGACTCCAAATTAAATCTGTATTACTACCATCTGCACCAGCGTTAGAGCTATATTTGTACGTTGATTTATCTATAAAAAATACACCATCACCACTTAAAGGCTCGTATGGTCCATCATGATTTTGATCATATCCATTTCTAAAATATGCTTCTCTGGAATACAAATAATTCCAATTTATACCAGCAGGATTATTATCACCCTGGCTACCTGTTCCAGGATACACATTAATACCATCGTTAAAATTTCTAGTTACCAAATTAACACCACCAGTATAACTAGGTATACCAATAGCAGCATGCGCATCAATAAGTGAAGCTTGACGAGATCTAAGTTGTAGTATACCATCATAATCTAAAGAGTAAACCATTTTAGAAGCTTTCTCTATATAGTTTATACCAGTAGAACCACTTATTTGTGGTTTTATTTTACCATCATTTTCTATTTTCGCAAAAAATCTACCTTCAAACTTAGGTGAGTTTTCTACTATAGCTTTAGTAAAAATAACTTTTACATCATCTCGTATACTATCAGGCGCTGCAGCGTTATCAAATATAAATTCTATATCATCTTTTAAGTTAGTTGCTAAAGTTATGTAATATTCAGTTGGAGGATCAAACTGACCTTGATTTAATTTATCAGAAGAAACTTGAGCTACTTTATATTGTTGTGAATAATCATTACCAGTAAAAAATTGAATAAATAAATCGTCAGTTATATCTTCTAAATTAGACAAACTACTACCAGCAAAATCACTTATATAACTCATTGTAAAATCAATACCACCAACAGAAGGGGCGTCAATTAAAGTGTCAGTACCATCACCAAACAAGTCATTACTTCCAGAAGCAGCATTGTGAGTAACTGTACCTATTTGAACTCTTCTAGTTTTTATAAACTCTGGCGCTTCATTTTCTATAGCTAAAATTTTATATCTAGTGGTATTTTCTACTGCTTCATCGTTACCTTTTTTGAAATATAAAGAAGTTTCTAAGTCTACTTTGTTTCTATCAGTTGAGGGAAAAGCTAGCCATATATTACCATCTTCAGCTTCATACCAACGATCCATAGCTAAATTATAATATTCGCTAGAAGTTTCTTTAATAAAAAATTTAAAATAAGCCATGTTAGCTGGAAAACCACCATCAAGAGAAGCAACTAACATATTAGATTTAGTACTATCGACTTTGTCTACTTTAAAACCACCAGACTCACTAATTAATATAGGTGTTTCTCTACCGTACTCATCAGTAAATACAACTCCAAGTTTATAATCTCGTAATGATTTTATTGATTTTTGAACAGATCCTATGGCACTGTTATCACTTCTAGTTGATAAATAATTTTTAAACTGAGGTTTGTATTTTTGATTACCAACTAATAAATTAAAATTTTGCTCATAATTAGCATATACAATTCTATTACCAGTAACTTCTTGTGCTAACGCTTTTTTAGGAACATTATCCCATGATCTTAAAAGTTGATTAGATGGTAATATATTTTTTATCGTTTCAGATTTTATTTCATACTCATTAGCGTTCCAAGCATTTACTGCTCCACTTTGTGGTATATCTACTGGACTAATAGTTTCAACAACATAAACATTTGGTGATCCTTCTTCTTTATATAATATATCTACCTCAGTAATATCTTGTCCAATAGGATTACCTAGCATTGTAGGCACAAATCCTTTAAACTTTACAGATGTAAGATTATTGATCATACCTTTATTATATCCTTTTTTAGGATCGTAACTAAAATGAGAAGGTAAAAACGCGACTTCAGAAAACGGTGCAAAAGTAGAGTATTCACCGTCTTCATATTTATATCTGTAAGAAAATCTAGGAAATTTATCCTCAAATATTGGGTCTACTTTAGACTCTAAATCTACAGCATAATTTAAAATAGGTGGTTGGTCATTTACAGATGGAGCCGGTGGATTACCTTTTATATTTAAAACTTCTATTTCTACATGAGCAGTACCTTGAGCAGATGATGGCACTTGACCACCGTTCCATTGACTACCTACAAAACCAGCTTGATAATTATCTGTACTAGTGTCATTAACAAAGCTTGTGTACTGCCAATCAGTTATTACACCTCTTATTGTATAATCTGCTAAAGGCATTGGTGGAGGTGTACCGTCTTCATTATATTCTTTTAACAATATAGTATTACCAGTATTCCAGCTTAACGTAAAATCCTCTAAACCGTTCATATCTGTTTCAATTTCAAACCTAAATGTATCTCCAACTTTTAAAGTTGAAAAATTAGATATAACAGTATTATTTGAAGAAGTTATTATAGATGATAAATTAATATTGTTATTTAAAGAAGGATCTACAGATGTATATGTTATACCCGAATAATTTAAACTTATATCTCTTCCAGTTGACAAGTCTAAAGTTAAAGCATTTTTAGGACTTTTTCTAACAACAGTAATATGTTCTTTACGTATAGGGTTATAGTTTGAAATATCTAAACCTGTAGCATTATTAATAATAGCTGTATGAGTGTCTCCATCTGGATCAGTACCAGCTATACTACGTGGTATATTTATTTTCTTTGGTTCTGTAAAATTATCAGTCCAAAAGAGCATGTCGTCAACTATATTTATACCAGTAACTAAATTATTAGAATTAAATTCTAAAACTCTTTCAGAAGTGAAACAAAGTGTATCTGAATTAGATAAATTAACATTGTCATTTAAAATTACAGACTCAGCACTACCACCATCATTAATAAAAAGACTTAATGGCTTGCCTTGTGGGTTTGTGTTTAAAGCATTTTGAAGAACTCCAGTATCACAATTTACTACCTGTAATTTATTATCATATGAAGAAGGAGGATTAAAGCCATCTGCAAAATTAACAACAGACGCTGGATCTATACATGAATTTTCAGGCCAATTATTACCACCACCAATGGTGCTATCTATTTTTAATTGATTGCCTGTTAAACTTTCGTTTGGATTATATAGTATATTGTATATTTCGTTTAACCATTGATCAGAAGAAGGAGATATATTTATAGTATTATTAGGAATATTAAAAGCTTCTGGTTGTTCAGTTATATCAAGTGTAAATTGTACAAAAGGATTTTCATTATCGTAAGGAAAAGAATTACCAGCACTATCAGCTGGCATTACAGTAGGTACAGTATCAATAGTTAATAAATAACTATTAGAGCAATTACTTTGAGAATTATAACCGCTACATATTTGACCGTAGTTAATTTCAGTAATTGTACCACCATTAGGATATTGTGTTGAATTTGATATTGTAGATCCAACGGACAAATCTTTTGGCAACGCAGGTCCTGGAACAAATATCTGGCTAAAACCGTTTTGAGGTAAGTTTAATTGATTTCCACTATAACCAGCGCATGGAGTAACACCGTCATAGTTCATAATTTGTTGACCACCACTACAACCTTGAGAATCAAAAGTTCTAAGACTTACTGTGAAACTATTAGGTTGTGGATTTGTATATACTTGATCTACACCTTGTTGATAATTTAAAGGATAAATAGCATTTATATTTCCAACGCCTTGAACTAGTGTTGGGCCAAAAGTTGAAGTAACACCATTATAACCATTAACGGTCATACCGCTTGTTATATTACTGTATAAATTAGAATCGTTAAAAGTTATTGAATTTGTTTGTGTGCTAGGATCGTTTATACCAATACAAAAACCATATTTATCTACAAAAACAGGTTCACACCCAGATAACACTTCTGGATTAGTACGCATTATCATATCTTTTAGCGTAGCTGTTTGATCGTTTGGCAAAGGAAGTATTGACTGTATATTACCACTTCCAGCAACTAACCAATATAAAGAGTCGTTTCTTTCGTCAGAAACAGAGCCAATAGTACGAGATCCAGCTTGAATTGGATTAATACTATTACCTGTGTACACACAACCAGGTGTATTACCTAATATATTTTGAATAGTACCGACATCAGACTCATCTGACGTTGTTACTTGTATATTGTTTGCGTCTCTATATTCACCGTTAGGAACAAGTCTTTCATCTAAATCCTTGTTCATTTTACCACTGGTAAAATTATGCTTTATTTCTGGCATATACTAGTGTTTTATTTGTTTTGATTTACCTCTTAAAATTTGAGTAATTTCTTCTAATTTTATATTTGATAGTCTTAGCTTGGCTGATCTAATAGCAGCAAACCTTTCTTTTTTAAATCTTCTAACAACATACTCTGGCGTATTAGCTCTAGTGGATAACACGGCATATGCTATGCATTTGTACATAGCTTCTTCTGCAAATTTATGAACTTGCATTTCTTCATCAGTACCAAGACTATCACTTATATAATCTAATATCACAGTTTTTCCAGAAATATTAGAACTAAAATGTATTTTCCCTGATATATTGTCAATATAAAAAGATCCGTTAACTTGAGCATGCTGTGGATCTAGTCCATATCTTCGTCCTTCGTTAGGCCAATAAATATCATTTTGGTAATCTTGATAATCATTAATATTATTTTCAGATGGTATAGTTGATTTATAATTTGACCATGTAGTAGAATCTTCGTTTATTTTAGAAAAAGAAAGAGCGTTTGTAGCACCTGTAGTAAACGCCGCGTTACTAGACATAGTTACATGTTTACCATTTACACCGATTACAGTTGAACCAGCTCCCATAATATTAATTAAATCACCATCAAGAGTCATACCAATTTCTATATCGTTTGCATCAGAAACATTGTCAAGTGTTATTATAGGACTACCTTGCGTAAATATAGTGCCAGATTGCACTGGTGTTAAAACACTAATACGCTTATATTTTATATTACCATCATCTCTTTTTATAGTTAAAGTTTCAGTTATAGTGTTAGTTGCTGTAAAAAAATTCACATTTGGATAACCAGTAAGTGTATCTGCTAAAAATATACCATTATTAGATGGATTGTTACTAGTAACTACCCAAGAACCTATACTAGGACCAGTAACTAAATCTCCAATTTGTATTTCTGGATAAAAATCATCTAAAATAATTTCTAAATTACCAGCGGTTAATGTTGCAGAAACAGTAAACTGAAAGTCTCCATCATCATTTTGATATGGAGAAAATGGATTTGAAGTTTTAGAAACAGGATACAATAAATGTTTTACACCGGCATCATCTACTGAACTAATTTTAGTATAATTAACATAATCTTGAGGTAAAATCATTTGTAAAGTTGCTGGAACTACTATTTCTTGCGCTTTAAAAGATTTTAACGTATCAAAACTTAATTCTTGCAAAGCTCTTTTAGCATGAAAAGAAACATCTACTCTTTTTACTTTAGATATTAATTTATCTTCTCCCACGTAAGCAATCATAAACTGATTAACTATACTGTTTAAAGAAGAGAACTGATAATTTCCAAAGTCGTTTCCATCGTAATAATTTTGCGGAGTTTGATTTATTAATCCCATTTATTTATTGTTTTTCTTGTTGAACTTGTAATGACTCTAAACCTTGACCACCTCTTGATATATCATCTCTTCTCATTGACAAGCCAGCGTATTTTAATATTTTATATACTAATTCATTTTCTTCTGCAACATGCAACTCAAAATGTGTTGTTTTACTAGGATCTGGATCATGTAGCGCTTTACCTCCAAGAACAAAATACCCCCACTTAGGAGCATCTGGTTTTTTTATATACGTGCAGTGCGCGTTTGGAACAGATGGATATATTTGAACGTCTTCACCGTATCTAACATAAACAGGTGCTTTCATTGTGGGTTGCGTAAGAGGAGATTGATTTATATATAGTATTTCATTTTGTTGAACTTGCTCTGCTTCAATATTATTTACCATTACAGTTCCTAATCTATATAGCTCTCCAACAGGCGTTACTATATTATTACCTGATATAGTGCCTAAATGTTCAAACATAGATATTTTTTCGTTTATATTATGTATAATATCACTATACTCTTCAGTATTACCATGAAGCTTTACATATTGGCTTAAATCATAAAAATATTGCTCGAATATTTCCATTTGCGCTTGATCTGCAAATAAGTTAAACTCTTGAGGAGTAATATATCCTCTTTGTTCTTTGTTAGCAAAAGTTAAAACTTTTTGATATACTGTATCTATATTTACCATAATTTCTTTTAGTTGTTATAAGGAAATAATCTATTTAAAGTATTTTGTCTTTCTCCACATCCACAATCTTTACCAGTTGCTTTGCTGACTTTATCTACAACTTTTTTAATTCCAGTTGCTTTTGTTATTTTAGCTATTGTGTCTCCTAAACCTTTAGATTTATTTTTTTCCATATAATTTGATTTGTAGTTTGTAATCGCCCCGTAGGGCGACTACCACTACAGTTAGATTAATTTAATCTTTTTTCTATATTTGCATATATTTCCATACCTTCATCAGTT
>Ga0209645_1000746_pt1 | contig 16654 bp, 34 predicted proteins | sample ETNvirenome_6_30_FD_184070 | JGI IMG/M metagenome (GOLD analysis project Ga0209645, IMG submission 184070) | Marine viral communities from the Pacific Ocean - ETNP_6_30 (SPAdes) (version 2) | ecosystem: Environmental > Aquatic > Marine > Oceanic | place: Pacific Ocean | collected 2013-06-19
AGTTGGCCTGAACATCCATTATCTGTTTTAGGTAGAACAAGAAATATAATAGTCACTTATGATTTAGGAATACCTGATGAAGATAATGAGTGGCAGTTTGATGGAACTAATTTATATCATAGGAGAATGAATAATGAAATCTGGTATTACCAATATAATCCCAATACTTTTTTTCTTTCTGAACATCCAACTAAGCTATAGTCAAGATACAATCAGAGTATCTGAATTTAAAACATCTACCTTTATGGGTACTGAATGTGATGATACAGAATATAGAAATTCTAATGGTAGACCAAATTGGAAAAACTATGGTCGATGGTTAAGTGAATGTGATTCCATGTCAACTACATATTACGATATAGAGTTTGCAGAAAGAAGAAAGAAACAAAAGGAAAGGGAAAGAATAGCTAAAGAAAAAGAAGATGCAGAAGTACTTGAAGATTTAGATTTAGATGCTATGTGGGATAATACGGTTTGGGTTGAGATTCAGGATGTAGCAGATTCAGAAGCTTACGAAACAGAATATGTAACTGCAGTTGCTGGTGTTAGAGGAGCAGAAGCAGAGGATGAGGCTCTTGCATTATTATATTATAGAAGAAGTATGAAAGGTATATCTCTATTAGATTTACAAAAGGCCTATGGTAAGTTAGTCAACAGAAGAGAAAGAATGATTAAGGATGGAGTTAGTACTAAAAAAATTGATGGTTACATTGTTACCTTAAAAGACAAAATACAAAAAAACTCTTGACTTGTATTACATTTATTTTGTAGCTTTACTATATGAATAAATGTAAAAAGTGTCAAGTTGAGATGGACAAACATCGCCTTCACTTAGGTTACTCAGAATGTGTTGAGTGTTCAAGTGTAAAGAAGTATGTGTCTCATACCATATACCCACACAAAACAGGTGCTTGGATACAACCAGTTTCAGAAGAACAATCAGAAAATTTAAGTAGGTTAGATAGAAGAGGTGTTGGTGGTTCTAAAAAAGCAAAAGGTGTTTTTGCAGATAAGAGTTGGGATAGGTTTTTAGAAAACTATCTTAATCCTAAACCACCTAAAAAGAAACATAAGTCAAAGCCAGTAGTAAATATCTTTATTCCGATAAAAGAAGCTATGAAAAAAGTTATCAATGAATTCGATAGTTGTGGATATGAATCTGCTTGTCAACTTACACAATCACTATATACTGAAGACAAAATTAGTCTTGTGAGTAAATCAAAAATCATAAATGAATTATCAAGTCTACAAATGATGACAACTAAACAAAGAAAATTTATGAAAAAACTTCAAAATAATCCTTGACTCGTATTGCATTTTATTCGTAGCTTAACATATCAATTAAAGGGAAAATATGACAAAGATAAAACACAATTTTAATCCGATGGCTTTACGAGAGAGACACTCTGCAAGTTCTCGGACTAACAACTATTCATCTTTTTGGTTAGATGATGGTTGGGATACCACCGGTTCTATCTTCGATAATGAAAGTGAAGAGAAGAAAAAAGGTGTAGACTTAGTTGCGTTGGCTTCTTATCGTAGAGCTATTAGTAACTTTGTTTCTATTGTAACCGGTGAGTCTGATATCAAAGTTACTTTCAATTCACATGGTGATAGTTATACTGATGGTAAGTCAGTTGTTATCTCTTCTAAATTAGATGACAAACTATTTGATAGTACTGTTGGTTTGGCTCTTCACGAAGGTTCTCACATCAAACTATCAGATTTTGATTTTCTAAAAAATCTTACTGGTCACATACCAACCACACTACTCGATCAAGCTACTAAAATTGGTACTGACTATTTTACAGATGTTAAAAATCTACTTAACTATGTAGAAGATAGGAGAATTGATTATTTCGTATTCTCAAACTCACCTGGTTATAAAGGTTACTATCATTCAATGTATGATAAGTATTTTCATTCAAAAGTAATTGATAAGGCTCTTTTAACTAATGAATACACTTCATTAGATTTGGATTCTTATATGTTCAGAATCATCAATCTTACCAATAAGAATTCAGACTTAGATGCTTTACCAGGTTTAAGAAAAATATACAATACTATCTTTAGTAAAGTAAAAACCTTATCTTCAACGAGTGAGTCTTTTTATATCGCTTGTAAAGTTTATCAAATTATTTTAGATAACATTACTCCAAAGTCAAAAATTGATGGTAATCAAATTCCTCAACCATCTGATGATGGTAATGGTAATGAGTCTTTAGATTCCTCTGGTGATAGTAATGATACTAAAAATTCCTCTGAAGAGTCTATTTCTCAATCTGAACAATCTTCCGATAAACCAGAATTATCAGATGCTCAGAAAAAACAACTTGAGAATGCAATCAGAAAGCAAAAGAAATTTATGGATGGTGACATTCAAAAGAAAAAGTTGACTAAGAAAGATAAAGCGGCTATAGATACTGTTGAATCATCTGGCATGAGTTATGTTGATGTCGCTGGTGTTACTAATAGATGGACTGGTAAAAAGACTCCTACTAAGGTTTTGATGGTTAAGAAGTTCAACAAAGCTTTGGCTGAGTCTGATACAATTAGTATGATTTCTAATCCATCATACTCTTGGTATCGTGATGAAAACAAAGAAGCTATTGATAAGGGTTTGGTGATGGGTACTATCTTAGGTAGAAAACTTCAGGTTCGTGGTGAGTCTCGTGAGACTAAGTGGTCTAGAAAAGATAGTGGTAGAATCGATAAGAGATTGATTGCTGAGTTAGGTTTTGGTAATGATAGAATCTTCCACACTTCTTTTGTAGAACAATACTCAGATGCTTTTCTTCACATCTCAGTTGACGCTAGTGGTTCAATGGGCGGAGATAAGTGGAGAAATACTCAAACTTCAGTAGTTGCAATTGCTAAGGCTTGTTCAATGATAAACAATGTTGATTTAGTTATCTCATACAGAAGTACTCAAAGTTCCGGTGGTAGTAGATATGGTAGAGGTGGTAAGACTTATCCACTAATGTTAATTGCTTATGATTCTAGAGTTGATAAGATTAACAAAATCAAAAATCTATTTCCTCTCTTACATCCTGCAGGTACTACACCAGAAGGTTTATGTTTTGAGGCTGTGATGAAAGAAATAGAAGTTGGTTCTAATGATAAAGATTCTTATTTCCTTAATTTTTCAGATGGGATGCCGATGTTTTCTAATGATGATATTGATTACAATTGGGATACGGCAATCAATCATACCGCTAAAATGGTTAAGGAAATTAAGAGTCGTGGTGTAAAAGTTCTTAGTTACTTTATTGGTGGTAGATATGACTCTGTTGATGAAAAAGGTACATTCACAAAAATGTATGGTTCTGATGCTGAATACATAGATGTAACTTCTGTTCTTCCAGTTGCTAAAACAATGAATAAGAAATTCTTACAGAAGTAATGATTACTAAGGTTTTAAAATGGTTACACAACAGAAAACTAAATACACCAATGTGTCCTTGTGGGTGGAAAATGATTCCATCTACTCGGAAACATTTTGAGCAATATTGGAAATGTAAATGGAAAGAATGTACTTGGGAAGCATTTGCAACAACAAGTTATAGAATTAGATTTTGGAGATCGTAAATGGGCTTTTTACTACATTCAAAAATGGTTAGAGATATGGTTACAAATTTGATTACAGACTATATTGAAGAGTGTCGAGAAAATGATTCAACAGACCATACACAGTTTGTAAAGGACTTATTCACATATTTGCGATATGGAGAATTATCAAAAAACTTTAAAAAAAATGAAAAAAGTACTTGACTCATGTGCAATTTTATTTGTAGCTTAAGGTATGATTTTGAGAGATAAAACAAACAACTTAACAAAAGGAAAAAACAATATGTCAAACGTTGTTGTAAAAATAGAAATGTCGGGTAACCGATATAATGCATGGGATGCTGATGGTAATAAATACACATCCCAAATTGGTAATGGTACTAGGAAAAGTGCCTTCCAAAAAGGTATGGCTCTTGAACAAAGAGTCAATAAAAATGGTAAAACTTTTTGGTGGAAAGTTCCGATGTCAGTTTTTGAGGCTTCCACCGCACCAGTAATCGATACCACTGGTATTGACATCCCTACCGATCATGAGGAAGTTTTGAACTTCATTCACACTTCATATAACATCAAGCCACAAGGTTTAGTTATGAAAGAACTAAAGTGGAAGTACTTAGTTCGTTCTGCTGTTCGTGGTAAGAATATTCTGATGACAGGTCCTGCGGGTTGTGGTAAGACAATGGCAGCTAAGTCATTGGTTAACTCACTTGACAGACCAGACTTCTACTTCAACTTGGGTGCAACTCAAGACCCCAGAGCCACCTTGATTGGTAATGTACACTTCGATAAAAAGAAAGGTACTTACTTTTCAGAATCTCTGTTTGTCAAAGCGATTCAAACTCCAAATGCAGTTATCCTATTGGACGAGTTGAGTCGAGCCCATCCTGATGCTTGGAATATTCTAATGACAGTTTTAGATAGTGGTCAGAGATATCTCAGACTTGATGAGTCTGATGGTCAAGACACTATCAATGTGGCTGAAGGTGTTACTTTTGTCGCTACTGCTAATATTGGAAATGAGTATACATCTACCAGAGTTATGGATAAGGCTCTAATGGATAGATTCATTATTGTTGAGATGGATGTGTTGAACTCTGAAGAAGAACATGGATTACTTAACTATATGTTCCCTCATGTTGATTCAGACTTACTAAAGTCTGTTGCTGAGATTTCAACTTTGACTCGTAATGAGGCTAAGTCTGAGTCAGGTAGGTTGTCAACTGGTATTTCAACCAGAACTTCGGTTGAGATTGCTGGACTACTCTTCGATGGTTTCAGATTGGATGAGGCCGCTGAAGTTACTGTCTATCCTCAGTTTTCTGATGATGGTGGACTTGAGTCTGAAAGAACTTATGTAAAGCAGTTGGTTCAAAAGTATGTTTCTGATGGTTCTTCCGATGACTTATTCAATGAAGAAGAGTTAGATTCTTAATTCTCTCTGAGACACCATACTGGTGTCTATGGGGGTCGGGTTTTTTCCTTTTTCCTGGCCCCCTAAAAAAATTAAAAGGATGGAGTAGACGATGAAGAAAAAAACGTGGAGTGATTACGAAATATTTTTAGTAATTGCACATAAGACAAAAAATTTACCACCTAACTATACAGCATATTTGCAATATAAAGCTGTATTAGAATTTGTAACAGGTATAGCTAATAGTAATGGCGATGTATTTTCTTATAAAGGTAATATTTATAATAAGAAGATAACATCTGGTCAAGCTATGCATATTTTAAATGCACACAATAGTTGTAAGTTTGATTCTAATTTAATAATTTGTGCAAACCAGATTGGTGTACAATTCGGGAGATAAGTTATGGGTAAACAAGTAAAGAAACATGGATATAGTTGTAAGTTAGTTAGAGTAGTTGATGGCGACACTTGTGATGCTATGATAGATTTAGGATTTGATGTTTGGGTAAAAAACAGAATCAGATTTTATGGTGTTGATACTTGGGAAAGTAGAACCAGAGATTTAGAAGAAAAAGAAAAAGGTCTTGCTGCAAAAGCCTTCACAAAAGACCTTTTAGAAAATTCAGATGAAGGCAAGTTTTCAATCATATCACATGGTAAAGGTAAATATGGTCGCGTACTTGGAGAGTTATTTGTTAAAGGACATGAGAAGTCGGTAAATGAATTACTAAAAGAACATGGACATGCTTATGAGTATCATGGGGAGAAGAAAAAAATATTTGGGAGTTAAAAAATGAGTGAAAGAGAAGAATCTGTCGTGCGGAGTCAGGCTGTTCTCTTAATGATGAGGAATTATTCAAAACCACATATCATTAATAGAGTTATTAAAAGATTTATGAAGTGTCTCAGGAATAGCCTGTGAAAAAGAATAAATCAGAAACCAAATTTAAGAAAATATCTTTATTGGAGTTAAAACGAAAAGTTGGTCCTCCAATAATAAATTTTAGAAAAAAAAGATAAGAGGTTACAATGCCAAAGAAAACAAAAGGTCAGTTCGACCACTACAAAAAATGGACAACAGATGAGGGTTACACATTTGTTGCGGAAACTAAAAAAGATGCAGTTGATTATCTTAAGCATATGGAACATGCTGATTTAGGTAAACTACGAGAAGTAACTAATGAAAGATAATTGTGTTTCCTGTAATGTAGAGACTATTTATAATAGAACGGACCATATTGATTTTAGAATAGGATATATCGAAGGTGCTGGTCAGTTATGTTTAGATTGTTATGATGAAATTTATGTAGGAGTTAAAAATGTCGATAAACCCAATGCAAAGGGAAATCAAAAAAATAAAAAGTGAGCTCTTTGAAATATCAAAGGGAATACATCAAATATTAGAATTGTTAAAAAAAGATGAAAAGTTTTCTGTACTAATAAAAGAAAGTGATACTACTTCATTTTCTGATATGAAACACTTGATGGATTCTATGGAGGAAGAAGGATAATGGCAAAGGCAAAAAGTTTTACTAATGATTCAAAAGAACAAAAGCGTAGAAAAAAGACTAGGCAAGGTTACGGGCGTGGAACAAAATTTTCTACTAGAGTAGGTAGTAAAAGATTTAAAAAGAAACGACGAGGACAGGGAAAATGACGAGGAAAAGCTATAGAGTTTTAGAAACAATATCAACTGTCAATGGAACTCTTTATAAAGATGATTTAGTAGATTTTGAAAATATAGAAAGCAATGGTGATTGGAGAGTTAAAGATAAGATGGGTAAAATATGGTATATTAAAGAACAGCAACTTTCATCTTCACCTGTAAGATTATCAAGAGAGGAGTCTAAAGATGAATAAATTAGAAAAAGTTATGGATGATGTAATGAGATTTATATTAGGTGATAGAAGGGATGGTATTGATCGTAGAGTGAAAAAATCAAAACGTAAGCGTACCAGAAGAAAATTAAATAGAAGGGCATGAGAGAGAACCTTAAGCAATATACAGAAGTTGATATCCATAAGGTAAATTATTTTGACAACTTAGATTTATTTGAAACAATAAAACAAAAAGCAATTACTAAAGATAAAGGTGCATGGATGACAAGTTGGTATGAAGACTCTTTTCAGAAAATTGCTAATTATATTATGGACTATATAAATTCTTTAGATTTTATAGGTAAGACGCCAATAGATGTTGGCTTTCAATTAGAACATATGAATCTGTGGGGGCAAATATACAATGAGAATGATTATCAAGATTCTCACGATCATGTACCATATAATTTGTCTTGGATATATTTTGTTAACACGCCAAATGGTTCTTCACCTGTAGTATTTGAAGATTCTGATTTAAAAGTAATTCCGAGAGAGGGTAAGGTGTTAGTATTTCCAAGTTGGGTAAGACATTATGTACCACCTAATAAATGTAAAGGAAGAGCGATAATAGCAGGTAATATTAGTTACAAACCAACTAAGGTATTTGGAGATGTATATGAGTAGTAAATCTTTAGAAAAACGTATTTCTGATTTAGAAGAATTATCACATGAACCACAAAACTATCGTGAAAAATGTGAGGAGATGGAAAAAAGAATTGAACATTTAGAAAAAACCCTAAAAGACTTTATGGATAATTGGGGACCTGATGTTCAGAGAAGGCGAGATGAAAGAGATGCAAGATGGGATGAGATGATTAGAGTTTTAACTGTTCAGGAAAGAAGAAAAGAAAAGTTAGATACAGCAGGATTTCCAATCAAGAAAATAAATTCATATTTAACTACCGGTGTAAAAGAAGTTGTGATGATTGGCGAGGAGAATGAAGATGAACAGCATGACTTTGCCGAAGATTTAGAAGGTGATAGGCTAGTTAGTGAGTATAATAGAAATAGACCTGCAGAGCAATGGGTAAAAAACATAAATGAAATTCCTAAGTAGTTTTTTATTACTAACTTTTATATCCTGTACAAATTCACCAAATGGTGCGATTAATTTTAATACTACGGTATATTACATAGATGGTAAGTTCCACGAAGAAATACCTGAAGAGTATATACTTAAAGCTTGGGGATATAGAATAACAGATGGTATTGGTAGAGAGCATACATACAGAGAAGAAGTTAATATATCTCATCAAAGAAAAAAGAATATGTTTTGTACAATACACAGAAAGTGGGAAGTAGTAAAAGCTATGTATAATGGTAAAGAGTATCTTTACTGGGTATCAAATCACAAACGTAATTAGGAGAAGGAAATGGATATAGGAGCATTAAATACACTTGGATATGGAGAGGTATTTGAAATATCATTATGGTTAGCAGTAATGTATGCTGGTAAATGTTATATAGATGATTTTTTTAATAGGAGATTAAAGTAATGTTAGATAGTTTATTAGCTGGTGTGATGTTATTCAGTTCGTTTGCAGTTAGGACACCAAATGTGCAACCTAACCCTGATGACTACGAAGTCAGTATTGGTGCTAGTCACCCAGCTTATTATTTCAATCGTCAATGGGAAAGAGAATTAGGTACTAAGTACATTGATGATTTAGTTTGGGTTAAAATAGAAAATCATGTTTATTTTAAACCAGAGTATATGAATAAAGAAAGTAAAGCTGTAAAGTATGCAAAGTTAGATTGGCGTAAAGAATGGAAAGGTACAACTTGGGGATTTACCACACGTTCTACTGATGAGACATTGAAGTTATATGAAACATTTGCATCAGTAGGATATACCAATAAAAAAACTTATTGGGAAAAGGTAGATGTTGAATTTTCTTTCGATGGATATGCTCCACCTGAAGAAAGTTTTGAATATGAAAATAAATTCAAAGTTAGTTGGAAGATTACAGATAAAGTTAGATTGTATAACTTAGGTGAAATATCAAAATTAAAAGGTACTGAATTTTATAAAGCTAAGATAGGAATAGAGTATTCTTTATAATCCGTTATATTTATATTTGTATAATGGAGAAATTTATGCCAGGTAAAAAATTATATAGTGGACATGAGGATAAAGTTATAGATCAAAAACATTTTATTAATACTAAGTTAGTAGAAATTATGGAGTACAGACAATCACGAAAATGGTTTGTCAGTATTGCCGTAGTTGGTTTATTTTCTTTTATACTTGCATTAATGATATACTTTATGGCTATGGGTAAGGATGTTACAGATGGTTGGAAAGAAATCCTATTGTTGATGTTAGGTGGGTTCGTTGGTTCGTTTGCAAAAGTAATTGATTTCTGGTTTAACAATCAAGAAAATGACAATAAACTTTTAGAACATGCGGATGATTAATTATGAATATAGCAAGTATAGCTGGTCACTTAGCATTTGGACTAATAGCCTTTTCTTTTCTGGTCAAGGACATCTTGTGGTTACGAGTTGTATCTATACTGGCGAGTCTCTTCTCAGTATTATATAATTACTTCATACCAGTCGAACCTATGTGGTTGGCTATTAATTGGAATATAGTTTTTGTTCTTGTCAACCTCTATCATATTGCTGTTATTATATATGAGAAACGACCAATTAAGATGGCACCAAAAGATAAAGAGTTATATGAAACCTTATTTAAGGATTTAAGTCCTGTTGAATATTTAAAGATAACAAAGATAGCAAATTGGAAGAAATTTAAAAAAGGTGAAGTGTTGATTAGAGAATCACATATGGTTAAAGATTTGATTCTGATATACAATGGAACTGTTGATGTCAATGTAAAAGGTAAAAAAGTCGCTGAATTAAAAGATGGGCAGTTTGTAGGTGAGATGTCATTTCTCACAGAGAAGTCGGCAACTGCGGATTGTGTTGTAAAGCATAATACAGAATGTTTGATGTGGAAACAACCAGAGTTTAAGGATTTACTGAAACGTAATCCATCTTTATATTACACAATACAAGGTTTACTAAGTAATCAGTTGATAAGCTATAGTAGTAAAGGAGAAAAATAATGCTAATAGAATTTAATGATATTATAGAAGTAGTATTACACCACGAAGGTGGATATGTAAACGATCCTGATGATCCAGGAGGAGAGACTAATTTTGGTATAGCTAAGAGAAGTCATCCTGATGTAGATATTGCTAACCTAACTAAAGATGGAGCAAAAGAAATTTACAAAGAACACTATTGGGATAAGAATAAAGTAGAGAGTTTACCTGAAGATTTAAGGCACATATATTTTGATATGTGTGTAAATCAAGGTAGAGGGAGAGCAGTTAAGATTATGCAAAGAGCTGCTAATGCCAAAGGAGCTGGTTTAGCCGTAGATGGTGGTATGGGTCCTAAGACTATTGCTGCTATGGATGGTGTAGAACTACAAAGAGTTAGAGCATACAGAGTGAAGTATTATGCTGATTTAGTAACTCGAAAACCTGACTTAGAAAAGTTTTACTTTGGATGGTTTCGTAGAGCATTGGAAGTTTAAATGGCTAAGTATAGAATAATAAAAACATTTATGACCAAACCTGAAGAGTGGGATTTTAAACATGGAATATGGCCACCAAGTTCTACTGCATGGGTTGCTCAATTAGATGATAGTGATACACTTTGGGAGTTTAGTGGAAGTAATGCATCTGCTTCTGCGGTTACCAAAAAAGATGAATTACAATCTGCTGATGTTAATCGAAAATATAGGATAGAAGAATTACCTGAATGAATGATAAATTATATATAGATAAACTAAAAGCAGAAGTAAAGTTTTTAAAATTAGAGTCACAGTACACTAGAGGTTTATTTGAGAATGCGTTATTAGAATTTAATAATTGTTTCAAAGAGAAGCTGGAAAACAAAAATACTCCACAAAATCAAAAACAAAAAAAATCTAAGAATAAAAACTTAGATAAGATATATAAGAAAATAGCTAATAAAGTACATCCTGATAAACCGCTTGGTAACAAAAAAGCTTTTAATCAACTAACTGATATGGTTGAACAAAATGATTTAAATGGTTTGATGGAAATGGCAGAAACTTACAATGTCGATGTTATAAAAGATATTGATATCAAAACATACGAAGTTGTTGTTGATGATTTAAAAGATACTATAGATGAATACAAATCTACTATAGCATATCAATGGAAATATAGTGATAAGGCTACAAAAAACAAAATAGAGTCTATTATAAAAAAGTAGTGTGATGATATTTATATATAGTTCATACCACCGAAAGAATGGGGAGCATATTTAAGATGGGTGGAGATATTTTTATTTCTCAAAGATTGATAACCCGCTCTACTTTCGTCTGGTGTGACTTTTTTACAAAAAAAATGGTTTTTTTACAGATAACCTAATACTTATATATACAATATGACATACGCACGAATGTGGTATAGATATTGTAACATATAGTTGTATCGCTCAAAGTGAGGATACAAGTTTGACTAAATAGTAAACAACTGGAGAAATAAAATGACTAAAGTTACTTTTCATCGCGGTTTACCCGTAATCGATAGAGATTCCTTTTTAACACCTTTTGATAGAATGTTTGATGAGATTGTAGGAAAATCTTTTCCTGAAATCAATCAGCAAGTTGGAGTCAATCCATTTCAAGGTACAGCATATCCAAAAGTCAACGTATATGAATACGATGATAAAATTGGTGTGATAGCAGAGATACCTGGTTTGGATAAAAAAGACTTACATGTAGAAGTTGAAGAAGGTGTATTAACTGTATCAGGTGAAAAATCACATGGATTTTTTGATGAAACCAAAGCAAAAGTTTTGCGTCGTGAGTTAAAGCACTCATCTTTTAAAAGACAATTCACTTTAGGTGATATGTTAGATGGAGATAATATCTCTGCTAATTTTAAAGATGGTATTTTATCAATCGAAATCCCAAAGATAGAACCCGCACTTCCAAAGAAAAGCGTTGTCAAAATTAAGTAATAAATTAATTTCGACTAACGACAGGTTGTATTATGTTCTTGGAACGGTGTCGGTAGATTCTGGTTTTAGTGTAGATGAGTTAAAAAGAATGTGGAGATTAGCTGATGCCGTTCTAAAGAACGGAAATGTATATTATATATGTAATGGTATCATAGATGCTGAATTTGAAGAGATAAAGTAGGTTAGGTATATTTATTATTAATATACAGGAGAACCTCAATGTTTGAAAATACTAAATCATTTAATAAGTTAGTAGGATTTTCAGCCTTATCAATAGCTGGAAGTGCTGCTTTCTTTTCGGTTTATGGATTATCAAAGTTATTTGCGGGTGCACAAACTGCTGTAATTATAATGGCTGGTTCATTAGAATTTGGTAAGTTAGTGGCTGCTTCATTTCTATACAGATATTGGAAAGATATAAATCCGTTTCATAAAGTGTATATGACAATAGCAACAATAATACTAATACTGATTACTTCAGCTGGTATATTTGGTTTTCTATCTAACGCATATCAAGGTGCTACAGTATCTTTTGAAAAAGAAACTACTGCATTACTATATAAAGAAGATAGATTAGAACAACTACAAGATGATAAAAGGTTTTTGAAAGAGGAGTTAGAAGCAGCTGTATCTGAGTTACCTGATAACTACAGAACTGCTAAAAGAAAACTCAGAGAAGAATATCAACCTAAAATAAACAAAATTAATGAAGACATAATAAATCTTAAAAGTGAGGTTGGAGATTTAAAAGTACAAATAATAGAAACAGGTGTGGAAGTAGGACCTGCTATTTATTTGGCAAAGGTATTTGATACCGATGTAGATACTGTAGTTAAATTCTTTATCTTTGTACTTATATTTGTTTTTGATCCTATGGCAGTTATATTTGTGATAAGTTACAATGTAACTTTATTAGATCAGAAAAAGTCCAAACCTACAAGTTCCAATTCCGACATTACCACAAAGAAAAAGTGGTGGGAGGTATATGGTGAAAAGAAGAAAGAGAAAGTTGAATCACCAATCACAATAAATGAAGAAACAGGCGAACAAGAAGAATTACCCGTACCAAAGGGAGCGATAATAAGAAAAAAAATGACTTGACTTGTATTGCAATTCTTTTGTAGCTTTAATAAGTAATTGAGAGGTAAAAAATATGATTTCAACAAAAAGTGCTTATGTCGCAATGATTACCATTACTTTAATCAATGGATTCTTTTCGACAAATATGTTTAAAAAATATGACGATATGTATAAAAAACAAATTACTGAACTAAGAGTCAGTAATAGAGGTTTAATTAAAAGATTGTCTGAATATGAGAGACATGGTGTTATTGTAGATGTTACAATGTATCAACCTGATAAGATACAATGTGATGATACACCTGATATTACAGCAGATGGTACTCGTATCAGAATACATAAAGCTTCAGAATATAAATTTGTTGCACTATCTCGTAACCTATTGAAAAGATGGGGTGGTCCTTTTAACTATGGCGATTTCATCCTAATTAGAGATGCAGGACACAAAGATGGTGTATATCAAGTAAGAGATACTATGAATCCTAAATGGGTTAATGTCGTAGATATCTTAGAATCAAAAGGTGTTGAGCCGTATAAGTTCACCAACGCTCACATCTTCAAATTACCTTGGGTGAGCACAGAAAAAGGATAAGTTATGTCAAAAAGTACATTTGAAAAAAATGGTGGTTACTTCATTGATGGAGTAGCATACATGGATTGTAAAATTACAGGTGAACCTGTTGCCAATGTTAGTACAGAGGCTAAATCTGTAATTGGTAGTAGGGCTGTAATGGGTATGGTTGGATTACCCAAAGAGAAACCAAAGAAGGTTTCTACCGGTAGACCTGCTGGTTGGCACTTTATGAATGAATTTGTTGATAAAGATGGAACGGTATTTCATAAGGGTGTGGAACAACCAAAATTAAAAGGAACTCTTAAACCTACCAAAGTTGTTCCTAAAAAGAAAACTAAACGTAGAACTAAAGAAGAGATTCTTTTGGCACGTGATGCTGAGAAAAAAGCCGCACTTAAAAAGGCAGTAAAGAAGCAGAAAGATTTTCTAAATCATAAATTTGGAGATTAGATGAAAATTGATATGAAAGATATCAAACCATACGAATTTAATTTGAGTTCAGATAAAATGAATCCAGATGATTTAAAGGGTTATGCTAGTAAACACACACCTGATATGTATAAAGTAGTACATTATCTTAAAAGAGAAGTTATCGATTGTAATAAACATGACAATCCCGTTATCAATAGAAAACTGAGAGAAGTTACGGTTGAAGAGGGAATGAAAATTGCCAAAGAGCTTTTTGAGATACTTGTAGAACGAGGAGATGGTATAGGATTAGCAGCTAACCAAGTTGGTATTGATGCACAAGTAGCTGTAGTAAATGTTCGTGAACCTCTAATACTTATCAATCCAAAAATTGTATCCAAAGATAATAAGATACCATATTATGAAGGTTGTTTATCTTATCCAGGTAAAGGAATTCATACCGAAAGATATGAAACTATAGAAGTAAAAACAGAACAGGTAGAAGGTAGTTGGATTTTTACAGGTGTCGAAACAGGTGAAACTGGTAAGGGTAGTTGGGAAGATAACGATAAGAAGCAGGATAAACAATTAAGATTGTTAGAGTCTGTTTGTGTTCAACACGAAATCGACCACTTAAATGGAATTACTATTTTAGACAGAAAAGTTGATACGACAGTAAAAAGAACTGAAAAGAAGATTGGTCGTAATCATTTAGTTACAATTAAAAAGGGTGATGCTGTTAAGGTATTAAAATATAAGAAGGCACAGAAGTTTTTAAATGAAGGTTGGGTGATTGAATAAAAATTTAGAAAAATATATTAACTCTCCAATAGATTACGATAAAGATGGTAATCTAGTTTGTAATGGTCATGAAATTATGTATCAGTACGAATTACCTCTAATGAAGTATATTGCAGATACGATAGTTCATCGTGGTGGTAGTGTATTAAATGTTGGATATGGGTTAGGGTTTTTTGACAAAAGGGTACAAGAAATTGGAGTAAGAAATCATGTAATTATGGAATGTCATCCAGAAGTGGTTGCAAGTATTGATATACCAGAGGCAACTATATATGTTGGCCCTTGGCAAGAAAATATAGATACACTTATTAACAACGATGCAAAATTTGATTGTATCTTTTTTGATACATTTACATTTTCTGATGATGATTTATATGAAGAGCAGTATAAGTTTTTGGATTATTGTAAACAGCTACTTAACAATAGAGGAAAGGTAAGTCTTTTTACTTGGCCACTACATGGTAAAAATATAACACCAAGATTAGAAGAAAGTTTAGTAGATTTGAAATTAACAAAAGAAATTTTTAGAGTAGATGAGCGTGACTACGATTACGAACATCTTTATTGGGAAAGGGTAGATAGGCTGTGACATATCAGTTAGAATTATTTGACAAAGAAGATTGGCAGGTATTGTTAGAAGCTGAACAATACTTTAAGTATCTACAGAAACCTAATAAGGCTTTCTCTGATATGCCAGTATGTCCGTTCTTAAAAGCTGAATTGGAAAAGGATAATCTGTTTGTAGAAATATGGAAGCCTGATGAAAAAAGTTTCTATGATTTGTTCAATAGTTTTACAGAGTCTAAAAAGGATTCAGCTTTATTTGTTTGTATGGATACTGAACATATCAAATGGAAAGATGTGGAAAGAACAAAGTATCAAAAGTTTTTACAAAAGGCGATTAAGGATACGGGCTTAAAAGCATTGTGTCTGTCACCTTATGAAGATTTTACAGCAGCTGGTGAGGCTACAAGAAAAAGAGCACCTTACTTTTTAATTAATGTTGCTAGTAGAAAACATTTTAGTGATTCACACGAAAAACTAAAAGGCACTAAATACTTCAGTAATTTTAGTGACAAAGAAAAAACAAAACTAAAAGTTTAAGGTTAGAAATGAAAAGTGTAAGAAAAATTATAAAAGATATGGTTGAGAAATATCCTAACGATATGGAACTAGGTGCAAGAGTTAGATGGTATATTCGTTGGCTATATGAAGGTAAAGAAGATGCAGAAGAAAAAACTGATAAATCTAAGTGGTCAGCGTGAAAAAGAATTGGGTTTATTATATGATTGAAGGAATTAAAAATATGTTTGGTAAAAAAACACCATCGAATTGGATTGAAGGTATGTCAATGGAATTGAAATCAAGAAGATTAGATTGGCCAAATGTGTTTGTTTACTTTATATTTATTCCTGGCATGAGTTATATATTTTTTTATGCAATATTTTGTTTATGGAGATTATATAATGGGTAGACTAGGAGATTGGGATAAGGTAGAAAAAAAACCAAGACCAGTAAACTATACCAGACAAGATGAATTTTTTGATTATTTCAAATTATTTCTGATATTTATTATTGGTTATTTATATTTTCATTTTATTATAATGGGATGGAATATTTAATATGGGGCTGAAATGGATTCGATTATTATAATCAGTTTAGTAAGTGCAGCAGAGATTGAGTCAATATCTCGTGACAAAAGACTCACTACACTCAAATGGCGATGTTTCGCTAGAAGGGTTGGTAGTAGATTGGCATCTTGCAGAGTATGATTACTCTCAAGCACCAATTGGTGATTATCAACCATCTTACTCATACGCTGCGTAAGATACTGAGTTGTCTAACACTCGGTCATAAAATAAGTTAGACAAACTCACTTTAGCTAGAGGGAAGTTAGTGATTAAAGAAACTGCCAGTTGGCAACTCTG
>Ga0209645_1000747_pt1 | contig 16638 bp, 13 predicted proteins | sample ETNvirenome_6_30_FD_184070 | JGI IMG/M metagenome (GOLD analysis project Ga0209645, IMG submission 184070) | Marine viral communities from the Pacific Ocean - ETNP_6_30 (SPAdes) (version 2) | ecosystem: Environmental > Aquatic > Marine > Oceanic | place: Pacific Ocean | collected 2013-06-19
GTAGTATAGAGTGTTGTTGGGTGAAGGTTCAATGCCCCTGCATCAAACATCTCTCCGCAAACATCACAATCTGTTAAATCATCATCGTTTTCAGCACCATAGGTGATACAGGGGTCTTGACCGCAACCACAGTTTTTCTTTTCACCTTCGGCTTCCCTCAATTCATAGTAGCGTTTTTGGTCGTCTTCATCTAATGCTTCAACAATACGGTCAAAAGGCACTTGTTCAAGATATTTTGAAATGGCTCGTTGTCGGTCATTTGAGTCGTTATAATCTAAATCGTAATTATCACAAAAGTCCTCAATTTCCCACTCTTCCACGACATCCATATAGCGTTCTTTAGCCTTATTGGATAACTCAAGCAATTCATCATAGTCGGTTTCAGCACCAAAATAAGCGTTGTTATTGACCCATGCAAAATTAGCAGGGGAATTATCCATGTAGCCACCGTAAGCAGGTAGTGGATTCTCCGCAGGTTGTGGATAAGCACCCATCAGTTTAGCGAACTCCGCAGGGGACATAGCCTCATCGCCATTGAGCATATTCATCACTTGTCCGTTTTGTTATCTAAAGACCGCCTTTGAGAATACCATGATAAGGTTCATAGCCGTCAATGGCTTGGTTGTCCACCAAATCACTCCACTTAATTGAAACCTCATGTAGTAAAAATGGACGAAGCATATACTCAAGATTTTCCGCTACATCATCCGATTCACTCCATACATCAGCCGATACAGGAATAGGAGATGGTTCACCAATATGTCGGTCATAAACTGCTCGATTGTAATTCACTAATTGTGTCCATGTCGGAGGCTTGTCCCCGATTTGGATTTCTCCGTAATGTCGTCTGTCAGTAAAAGTGTAAGGCCCGGATGCTGCTTCTGCGTAAAATTGCTCTTTTAGCCACTCATTTGCGACATTTCTCCAATTATTATCGTGACCTGCATAAATCAAGTCCTCTTTTTCTTCCTCATTAGTCCAACCTTTGTCGTGGTATTCATCGGGTGGGTAAAGAACATCAACAGTAGTCGGATAAACTCGCACAACATACCCCACCGTCAAACCACCTGCGTCAAGGCTTTCCCTTGCGACATTGACTTTATCACCCACTATCCAATCGGAGGGATTTCTTAACAATCCAACCTGCGACATATCTCCTTGCCTTTGTTGTGGGCTTGCGATAGTGGAAACTGATGTAATGGTGCGAGAAATAACCGTGAGAGCATTTCGGAAAAACTCATCTTGACGGTCAAAAGGAACATCGCTGAAAGTCCTGTCCGAACCATATTCTCCCGTTCCTAAATCTTCGACCTCAATTTCAATTCCAAGATTTTTATTCCCTGCGCCCATGTAGCCCCCTGCACTTTGTTGCCCTTTCCCTTTAGAAAATCCGCTAAAGGTGTCGGGATAAACTGCCATTCTTACCATGAAAACGCTATTGTCCCCTGTAATCATTTCCTCTTTGATAACAACCCAATTTGAAGGAATCCTCCGATTTTTGTCAAGGTTGATACCTGCGAATTGTCGCAAGGACTTTTGAACAGCATTCCAATCCATTGTATTCAAGACCCCTGTGCAAAACCTTCATTGATGAAATTACCCCATCGCAAACCCGAAACATTATCAATAGATAGCGGAATGCCACTAATCAGCATATTGTTAATTATTAACCGTTCATTGATGGCTAATTCGGAGGATGTGTCCTCTTGTATATTGGTCGTTCCTTGCCACCAATCGGAAACACCACGCTGCCCAAAAACTTCGGCATTTTTGACAATCTTAGATTCATTGAAACCTGCGATGATTAAATCTTGAAGGCGTTCTTCCGATTGCTCACCATCGTCCCATAACACGATAGCCCTATCGAGAAGGATTCGCTGAATTGTTCCAAGACCTGTTTCGGCTATGGACTCCCTTGCCGCAATTGAAGCAACCCTGTCACCGGGTCGCCAATCATGGGTAAATGGAACAAGCATGAGAAAGAATTATTGTTCTCGCTATCTAAGGGCTACGATTGTTGCGCCAAGTGGCAAAAGCCATCCCTGCGCCAAAGATGAGAGCGAACTTTAGAATTGTGTAAGCATGAGTTTCAAGCAAGTTTTCGGAATTGAATTGAACTCCGCCATCGTATTCATCTTGTTGGACTACGGTAAGGAAGGGATTATTGGATTTTTGAAGGGTGGCTTCTTCTTCGGGAGTCATGCTTGTCATTTCGCCCGCTTGTCCTTTGTCTTGAACCGCAATAGTCATAGCAGTTTCGGTTGCCTTCGGGTAAGCATCCATGTTGATACCCAATTCTTCGGGAGTATAACTCATCATCGGAATTGATTCACGAAATGCGTTGTCAGCCATAAATGTTCCATCTCCCATACTCATTACTCTTTCATTTTGGGTAGGAATAAGATTTGATGTGCCGTTAGAATCCCTAACAACGAAAGCATCTCTCATTCTTTCCGTCATACCTTCACCACATCTTCAAAGAGCGTCTTGGGTTTTGAAGGTGAGAAGTTTGTGGCCCTGCGTGTGGTTGTGGAAGGCGGATAGATTCAGCATTATGGATGTCGTTTTGACCTTCAACCTCGACAGGGTTAATTTGATTTACAGAATACTCGGAGTGCTTCTTAACAGTTTCGGACTTGGCGACTGTCTTTGAACAGCCACAACCTTTTGCCTCTTTTGCGACCTTATTTGACTTATTTCGCTTTAATCCCCACTCCACAGCCTTTGTTGCTGCGAAAAGTGAGATAGCGGCAATTCCCCAATCCATCAAGCCCATTCCTAAAAACTTACCTTCTGCGTTTTGAACATTTTCAGCCCATGCGATTTCGTTTGGAGGCATGGAAGCGGAGGAATAACCTGCGCCATCTTCCCAACCGATTGTGAATGAAGATGGGGAATGAAGTCCACCCGATGTGGCTTCTGCTGTTGGGCCTTCAATTTCCGCAAGTGTTTCAGCACCTTTTGACTCCGCATTCATACGGTAAGGCAATTCACGATACTTGCGCTTCTTTTTCTTGCTAATTTGCTCTTGAGCAATAGACCATGCTTGCATCATGTCGGGAACGGATGCCATATCGCCATCTTGTCCACCGTGAATGTTATGGAAACGGAATCCCGAAGGTTTGTTCATGCCACCAAATCCTGAAATTGGATAGTAATTTCCGTTTTTCTCGACAATAGCGACATAATATGCCTTATTTGCAGGTCGTCCCGTCTTCTTGGAGGGTTCATCGTTGTAAAGGAAAACATCATAAACAATGTTAGAAAGTCCCATTGAATTGAGTTTGGCACGGAATCTCTTGACATCAGCGTGACCGTATTTTTGAGGGTCGTATCTATCACTCCAACCTTCAAAAGCGGCAAATGAAGCGTTGGTAGGATTCGCACTTGGGCCATCTTGTCCTGTAATACCTTCGTCAAATGTCGGGCTTGGGTTGCCAACCATGTCTGCTCTCATACCTTTTCTTTGCATTCTCATCATTCCTTTTTTGCCATACTTTTTACGACCAATCATAGCCGCAGTAGCGTCCCCGATTCTCTCGGCTTCTTCGGGACTCTTCCCTTTTTCCTCATATTCTTCCGCAATTTCGTTTGACAATTTATCAAAGCGAGATTCAGCATGAAGTGGGGAAAGGTTAATAGCAAAATCTTGTTGGCCGATTGCTCGTCCATCGCCATCGGGAATCCAATCGGGTTCTTGGACTACTGATTCGTTCTCAAACTCGCTTACACAGCCACAGCCATGTCCTTCTGCCGCCATTCCACAACATGATGCACCCATAATTTCACTTCCGTAATTTTTTGATTCCCAAAATGGTTAATCCTACGATACCAAGACCGATTATACCTTTCTTGATTCCCCCGCTATCTAAAGATAACTCATCGAAGGGGTCGGATAAAAGACCACTTCTTTTCTTGCCTTCTGCATTCATTTGTGCTTCTTCCAATTGCTCTCCGATTTCCCATTGACCGCTTGTTTCAGCATTCTTGTTTCCGCAAGCATAGCCACAACAGTCACATATTGAATCCTCATATTCTTCTTGGCACGGATTACATCTGTCCTCCATATCGTCTTTACATTCGCCACAAAAAGCATATCCACATTCTTCACAATTCGGTTCAAAGCCATTAAAGGTCGTATCTCCCTCTATGCACTTTTGGCATAAACTCACACCGCAACCATGACAACCGCCACCCGAAATGAAACGGAGAGCAGGTTTTGTGGAGTTTTTTCGCTTCAAATACGATTGATAGTGTTCCCAAGAATCCTCATCATCCTCGTCTAACTCTCCGCAATTTTCACACCACTTCTGTTTTGTTTCGGAAATGACTCTAACCTCATAGGGGTAAGAATCCTTTTTCCAATTCTTGAAATAATTTTGCACCCTGTCTTTATCTTGCCAATAAATCGTCCCATCTTTATCCTCAATAGTCATGTCTATTTCTGCATCTAACTTTTCAATTTTTAGAGGTTTTTTCGGCTGTTTGGCCTTAATTCGGGCATTTCGTAGTGCTGTCGCCAATTGTCCCTTCGGGTCGCCACCCCAATTTATGTCTTCGGCCTCTCTATGTTCTCTATTTTGAATGACCTCAATTATCTCGGCTTCATCGCCTGTGGCGACAACAGGAATCAAAGCGGCTACGAAGTCGGGAGAAACCCAACCGAGAATATCTTCCATAATTTCTCCGTTAGGATTCCAAATAGCGACTTCTGCTTGAGAGGATTCCAAATAATCCTTGCTAACTTGATAATCAAAATCGGGGTCGTTGTAGTGGTCGCCATAATTAGTATCGCCAAACATGACGGAAATTGTGTAGCCATTCTTGAACTCGATTTGGAAGCCCCTTCCTCCCACCGTTCTAAATCCTTCTGCACCATATCGTTCATAATGAGAATCTAATTCATGGTGTCCCCAATCTTGCAGGGTAATATCATCTCCATGACTCTTCAATTCATCATCGAGCCAATCGTCAAAGGATTCCTTTTTGCCATGTGTTTTCATTTCTTGGTCTGCCCATTCTTTGAAACCTAAGTCAGTTTCAGCATTCTTGGTTTTAATTTTCAAGGGGACTCCTTGCCTTCGTAAAGCCTTACCTAATTTTCGCACCTTTTGATTATCATAGTCCATTGGTATTCCGTCTTTTTTGTGTGTGTAAATCCAAGTCCCATCACGCACGGTTGTTGTGGGTCGCATCTTTCCACCTTTGCGTGTCGTGCGGGCTTCAAAGGTTTTAACATCAAAGCGTCTGCTTGAGATTTTTTCCACATACCCAATAAACGACTTTCCATTTTTAACATACATGGCACTTGCTTGCCCATTCCCAATAGGTTCAAATGAAACCAATCCCGCATTCGCAAAACTCGGCTTTACTTTCCTATTTATACCTTCAAGCCGCCCCTCAAATGCGAATCCATCTTTATCAAGGATTGAAACATAAATGTAAATAGGTGACTTATCAATGGTGACTATTGCGCTAATGCCTCTCCCCATCATTTCAAGATTTTCAGCCATCATCCAATCGGGTTTATCTCTATTTCTGCATTTTTGAGAACAATAACCGTTTCCGAACTCCACTATGACAGGTTTTGTGCAATAAGGTTTTGCACATTTTGGGTATTTGGTTTCAGCAGATTTATACCTGTAATCGTGATACCTTTTTGCCTTTTCATAAGTCAAGTCGGGGTGTCCGTCAATAGATTGAACCTGCTCATGCCGTCTTTCGTCTTCGAGCCATTTTGGACTAATTTCTTTGGCATATACCTTTTCACCCCTATGAGCCGAGATGATTTGAGCAAGAATAATCGGGGCAAACCAAGAATCACCCCCGACATTGAAATACTTCATTCCACGCTTGCCCGACTCCCTATAATCGTAAATCGTCACTCTTTTTCCACCAAGAACAAGATTATACGAGCCTTCGCCTGTCATGCCTTCATAATTAGGATTCCCGAAAATCTTTCGTAGTTCTCCTTTACTTGTTTTCATGTAGGCTTTGAGGCTTGTTCTTGTGGGGTCATTGGGATTCTTAACGATTGTTTGACCGCCAATTTTCTTTTCCCTTGCTTCAAAAGTTTCCGCTTCGTAATCCTCGTAGTTTCCTCTCAATGGTTTATCAGTCCCTTCGTAAAATGCGGTAAAATCCACGACCCTTACACCATTCGCATACAATTCTTCCATGTTGTTGATTTGTTTTCTAATCGCATCTTCTGTATGACTCCAATTATCCCCTTCTTTTACACATATTCTCATGGTGTCGGGATAATCATAGGTTTCTTCACCCATAATATCATCCATGTATTCAATGTTCAAAATATCAAAGCAAGTCATTTTCACTCACCGTCCGTGTCTTCATCTTTTTTCTCATATTTTCCACAAACGGCATCAAAAGCCTCTTTATGCGAGATGTCTTCGGAGTTCAGCGTGAAAACGGTTGGAACGAAAGAAGCACCCGTAATGACAATGAAGGTCGAAAGGATTTGCCAAAGTGGAAGTCCCAAATCTAATTTTTGGTTAGCAAAATAGAGAAGACCTGTGCTAACAGTAGCGACACCTAATCCTAAACTCAAAGAGGAATCCATTTCTGCTTTGTGCTGTTCAGCAAGATAAGCATGGAAACCCTTTTCACAAGTGGAACGGATTGACATAGTTAGAGGTTGTCCCTCTCGTTATCTAAAGGCTCTCAAAGAAGATGTCCTTCTGCACCGAATGTGCGACCTGCGTTAATTCCTACTTGGCGGTGACGGCTTGGGGTCAATCCACCGAAGTCGGAAGCACGGACAGGTGGTGCTACATACTCGGATGCAAGTTTAATTCCTGTGCTTGGAGGAATCATGTTGGAAAGGTTCATTTGCTTTGGCACATTTGCTCTTGGAAGAACGGGTGCTTCACGAATTGATACTCTCTTTGCTGTTGGCTGAACACTTACAGCAGGTGCGGCAAACAGTTTTCGTGGGTTTGGAGGGCGACTCATGGAGGCACGATTGACTTCGTGTGCAGGGTTGTTTCCAAAGGTTTCTGTGACACCGTGAATAAGAGTGTTTGGAATGTGCTTTTCGGGCTTAACACGGTTCAAGTGCGATACATTCATAGATGGGCCACTACCATACACTTCCATAGTGTGCGATGGCCTCATGTATTGACCTTCGGGGGAAAGTCCTGTGCTTCTTAGATTGTAGTTTCCGAGATTTTGGGAAGCATCTGCACCCAAGTTTAGGTCAAACTCCGCAAACTTAACGGTTGGCATAGCAGGGCGATGAGAGTTTTGAACAACACCTTGTCCATGTCCCTTACCCATAACTGCGTCAGCAAGTGGGATTGCTTGGCTTGAAGGGATTGAATAGGAAGCAGGTTTTGGCATCTGTGGTGCCGCAGGTAGTGGTGCGTTTGGTGCAAGACCTTGACCCATAGCGTTAAATGCAGGTAGTGTGTCTGCCGCAAGATTGATACTTGGGAATTGCGTCATACGAGGTGCGGGAGGCAAGTCGGGTAGGACAGTATTTCCTTGAATTGTTCGTGCCATAGTAAATCATTCTCCCTTCTGTTATCTAAAGCCTCACTTTTTGCCCATGACTTTCTTTCCACCAACGAAAAGAACACCACTAACGACTACTGCCCCTGTAATCCATTTCCAATTTAGGGACTTAATGCGGGACATCATAGAGTCGAACCATTCCGCTTCCATGATTTCGTTTCGGACTTCGGGGGAATCATCGTCAGCAGGGGTTGGCATAGGGGTTGCGCCACCGCCTCCGCCATCAAAATTAACTTGTGGAGGTTGCCCCATCACATCTTCCTCATCGGTTGGAAGGCTTTGAGCCGCAATTGGGCCTGTCAAACCTGCCACGATTTCAGTTCCAAGCGGGTCGGACATAAGATTCGCCATGCTTGGATTCATAGTGATATTACCAAACGGGTCTGCCGTTTCAGTTTTTACATCACGACCAATAGGGCTATCATCGGGAAGCATATCAATCACTTGTCTTTCTCGTTATCTAAAGCCTCTTATCCAATTTTCACAGGAATGCCATTAGGGAAATTAACGAATACTCGCAATTGACTCTTGAACGCCTTAGTGTGCTGAATAACTTGGAAGGAATGAGGTTTGATGTTATCTCGACTGAATGGTATGGCATGAAGTGAAGGCCGATTAGACACATAATTCTGCCACGGTGTAGGGTTGGGGGCATACGGATTTGCTTTCATCACTTGTGGGTTGTTGTAAGGTCGCCTCATCATTTGTTTCATGGGGTCGAGGAAATATGGCTCTTTATCCATCCATTGAGTATTGTTAAAAGAACCTGTTCCATAGTAATTATCCCACTTACTCGCTTGTGTTTTAACGATTTGATACAAGACATTGTTTATCACTTTCATGTCTTGTTTTTCGGCATTCTTTTTGACTGTTTGAGTCGGATTTTTGATAATTCTTGAACCACTTTTGTAAGATGATTGAAGGGAAAACGGAGAAGCCATTTCAGCCCAATGAGAGTAGTCATAATCAGCCATTTTGAGAGCGAAGTAAATGTCGGAAGCGGGGACTTCTCGCATCGTATCTTTTTCACTAACAAGTTTGTAGGCGGTGCTTCCATCTCGCTTATTAACTTTCCGTGCTACAAATCCCCACATATCATCGGATTGATAAAGGGTGTGAAATACTGATTGGAGGGAGTAGCCGTATTTCTCTTCAAACTCCGCTTCCGTCAAATCGAAAGCCTTATCACTTGTTCCTATGTGTTTGAGAATATCTTTGAAGCGGTCTTCATGCCGATAAAACGCTATCGCCCCGACATCCATAAGGGATTGATTGTTGGAAGCCGTATTTAATTGGTAGCATTCCTAACAAGGAAAACAGTAGTCGCACCGACAAGACCAATGACTCCTAAAATTGGGAGTGCTTGTGACAAAGGACTCTTTTCTTCGTTTTGAGCCTCTAATTCCTTGTTTTCGTCCCCTGATACCTCGATTGTGTGGCGTTCCGAGAGTGGAACATACTCCAATTCGGGGAAATCTTTTTGCACATCAACCGAAGCAAGTCCTCTCAAAGAATCTTGTCGAGGCAATCCGAAATCATCTTCAAGTGGCATCCCAAACGACTCCCCTTCGGCACTATGTTGTTTCCACTCGCTGATAGGTGAGAGGGTTCTTGACGGTTCGGGGGTTGATTGTGGATTCGCATTGAAGGTCGCAGGTTTCATTTCAATGTTGTTTCCTGTGTGAGTCACTTTCCTATCATCACGGATTTTGGAGGCACGGAAGAAGTTTTCATCTCGGTAATAAGAAGGCGAATAGCAAACTACCTCTCCTTGTTGAGCCGCAGAAATGCCTCCGAGAACCTTTTTGACCTCGCTCTTATCTGTTCCGAATCCCATTTGGTCTTCAATCGCTTTCAAATCACGATGGTTAATCAAATTGTGAATCATGTAAGTGGAACATTGAGAAAGGGCTTCCTTTGATACCGAAGCGGGGCGTTGTGAAATTAAACAAACACCGTAGCCATTTTGACGACCCAATTTACAAAGACGGACGATACCATCGAAAGATACAGGCTTTCCTTGTTGGGGGACGAAATCTTGGCATTCTTCAAAGATAGTCATAATTCCCTTTCCAAGTTTGGCTTGCAGTAAATCATCACAGTATTCAGCAACGACTTGTTGTTGCTTTTCAAGGGTCAAATCGGAAATGTCAATGACGAAGGAAGTAGGTTCAGTTTTGAGCCTGTCAATTAACCCCTTGATGTTGAGAGTTTCCCCGCCTTTAGGATTCAATTCTTCCACATTGGGTAATTGAGATAGCCCGCCATGTGCGCCAAGAGCGTCAAAACAGACGAATTGAAGCCCCACACGGTTAATTTCTTCCATAAGTAAGCCACCTGTCCATGACTTACCACTTCCTGTAATTCCTGTAAGGAAGATTTTATCCCTTACGAAATCAAGAGGAAACTTTAGGTCAGCAGGTTGCCCTAAGTGGGTTGAAGCCAAAACGATTTCATCAGCCTTTTGGGGCTGTGAAGATTCGGAGTCCCATGAGTCCATGTTAGGGAATTATCCTTCCCGCTATCTAAACCCTCTCATATTTGTGGACAAGGTTTGAGGGGGTTGCCATCTCCATCTCGTATATCCGTAGGAATACCTGCGTTAATTTGCGCCATTTGAACCAATTCGCCTCCGAAGTCCATCATGCTACTTCCCGCATCTGCACCACGAAGAATGAAAGTGAGGCAACAACCATTCATTTCTTGATTGTAATACTCGCTTAGGGCTTTCCTCATGTAATCTGTGGAGTTTCTAACCTCATCTTCGTTGTTAGGTGAACCAATCGTGACATAGAAAACAGGGCCACGCTTTCTCAAATCGTGGTCGTTGAATCCCTTGTCAGCAAACAATTGCGACCTTGCCACTTCAACACTACTCCAAGCACCATCGAGGATAACTACGGTGACGCACTTATCAAAATCATAACTTTGCAGGTCTTCTCCTACAATGTTTAATCCCGCAGCCATGTTTGTCCCTCCATTTGGAGTAAAAGGTGCGCTTTCTTGAGGGACTAAATCAAGAAGGAAGTCAATACAGGCTTTGTGGTCTTGACTCGGAGGAAGACCCTTTCTCGTAGGCCATACTCTCGAACCGCTATTTGCGAATCCCCAAATGGAAAATGAATCTTTGGCTAATTCGGCTTGGGCTACCATCATAGCCGAACATATTTGAGCAAGATGATACCCATAAAGAGGCATTCCTAAAGGAGTCACACCGTAGCAAGTCCACGAACTATCGCCACCCATAGAGGAAGAACAATCCACAAGGATATTCAAGTGAGTCGCTAACCCTTCTTTTCCTTCGACAGTAGGGCGCATGAATGTTTGAAGAGTTTCACCGATGATGGGGTCGGGAACGGCTGATGTGAAAACCAATTCCGAAAGTGGGTCGGTGAGAATATCCCATCCTTTTCTGCCTGTGGGTTGTTGCGGGTATCGCTTAGAAGGAGGACTCCGAAGTAGCAACGGGGCAATATCTTCATACATCGCTCTCAAAGGATTCGGCATCTCCTGTTTTTGTTGAGGATTTACCAAGTATTCACTTGCTTCAAAATAAATGAAGGGATTGTCGCCCCATCGTTCACCTGTTCCCATTTCACCCATTTCAATCACCCTATGTTTATGTTCAAGTTTGGATTTTCCAACATCTTCTTTCCATCGTGGTCTTCTTGGGCATAAATACCCCATGCGATTGGCACAGGTTCGCCCAAGTTATTGACTAATGGATATTCGTTCTCGTATTTAATTTCTGCGTCCATCACCGCTTGAGGGAATCCACCCATAGCGACTCCATTTTCATCACATTGACCGTTGGCTTGTCGGTATGGAATGCAACCCCCTGCCTCCACAATGCCTTTACAAGTTTTGCATTCAAATACTTCCATTTTCGTTCCCAAATCCTTATCAATTTTGGTATCAATGACATGAACATAGTGATAAACAGGACTATTCCCCGATGGCGCAGTAATACTCTTCGTGGCTTTTAGCCAATCTTGAATCAATTGAATGTTAGGATTAGGGCCTTGATACTCCGAAGCATCACCACCTGCTTGAATCGGGATTTTACCCCAACGAGCATACTGTTGTTTTGTATTAACAGTTTTGCCATCGTTTCGATTGACGAAAGAATAGCAAGGTGGCGAATCATCAATCCACATTTCTAAGTCCGTATCGTAATAGGCTTTCCGAGAGCGACCTTCGCAAACATCAAAAGTATAGCCGGGTGCGGTGCAATTGTCTGCATCAGTCGGGGTAATTCCTGTTGTATTTGTCGTGGCTTGTTTTCTTAATTCTTCAAGGGTGTCCTCCAATTCCTCTTTGACTTCTTTCATCACTTCTTCGGCACTCAAATTGCCTCCTACATCATTCGGACAAGAGGGGGGCGCAGAACCGCTTCTTTGGATTTGAGGCTTTCTTGGGATAGTGCTAAGGGAAAACTCCGCAGGGATTGGAACGAACAGTTTGAAAGCATCAGCCACAGGAGATTCAAGGTAAAGATTATACACAGGTTTTCCTCTAAATGTGCCACCTGCCGCCTCTCCGCCAAGAGGTTGGCTATTCTTAATCTGCATTGGATAGGGGCGGTAATACAAATTATACACTTCTTGGAGGGGTGGGTTGAAATCGTCAGCCTTACAAGTGGGACAGCGAAAAGGAAATGGTGGGTCGTTGCGAGAGGTTCTTACAGGGACGACTCTTTTCGGGTGGGCTGATTTTTGATTCGGGGGAGTTCCCGTTCTTTTTCCGAAAACACATTGGGCTTGTTGTTGCTTCGACACAGCAAATGTCAATTCCGATACGGGACAATCCACAGTTTTGGAAACACCTTTGCCTGTATCGGGGTCAATCACGGACTCATTCGATACCGTAAATCGGATTTTAGGGGTATATTCCTTAACTTCTTCCCAATCTCTAACTATTTTTCCATCGGGCAAGGTTTCATGGACGAACTCATATCCTGTAATTTCCCCATCCACTTTCAATCTTCTATTGTTAGGGTCAGTAATCTTCAAGTTTCTTTCAATCGCCCCTGTTCCTTGTCCTTCTTTTTGAGGAATGTTGTCGTCAGCCGTGTATAAACGCACGAAATGTTTTCCAAACGATTCTTCACCACAACCTACTTTGGCTAAATCGGATGAACCACAAGTTTTCATTCGGGGGTTGCCATAGCCATCCCTCTCAATTTTCCCATCGGAATCTGTCATGGGAACTTGTTGTGGACAGGTGCTTTTGCCATGTCCCTTCCATGTCGTTCCGCAATCATTACAAGTGGTGACATGATTACAACGATACCGAACCATAAACAGGTATCTTCCTTTCTCATTTACCCCTCCTTGTTCCCATTCCGTTAATTCAACCGATGAAAGCCAATCTTTAGGAGAGGCATAATGCCCTGCATCAACCGTTTCCCAATTCCAAATTGCATCCCTTCGATAACAAGAGGGACACACTAAGATTCCCGACCCTTCCGTTTCGGAAAGAATAATTTGCTTGTAGCCCATGACAAACTTCCGCATTTTATTAACAATGTTCACAATGTTGGATTTGTAGTAGTCCACTTGTTTGATTTTATTTTCACTTTCAATCTTGTTTGGTTGTTTCACAGGGGCAACAAACATCAAATCAAATATGTCCTCAAGGATTTTTTGCCCTTGCGAGGAATTGAAAGGGTTTTCGTCATACGCCATAACTACCGACTCCGCATTACGGCATCCATATCCGATGATAAATCCCTTAGAAACTTCTTCCCCGTATCACGATTAAGAGGTTCACTACCATAAGGTATGATGCTTGAATATGCCATCGCCCACTCAAAAGCAAACATTTGAATTAACAAATATCTCCAAGTCCCGTAAGTTTTGATTTCGGCTTGGCGTTGTGCAGGTGTGCGATATTGCCACCAATTGTCCCAAATGGTATTAGCAGGTGCGCCACAGTCGGGACAGGCCGCTTGGAAGTATCGAGTCCCAAACCATTCTCCGTTAATTTTGAAATCTTTGATAGGCTCAAAGGCTTCGGTATTTACCCTGTTATCATAGGTTCTTGTGCCTTCCACGACATAACTTTGTCCCTCTCTCAATGTTCCCACATCTTTTACCGCAACAACGGTGCGCCACTTAGCATCCATTTTCTTGTTCACGGCATAATTGATAGGTGGGTAATACTGTTCTCCCCTTCCATGCCCCATGTGCTTTTGATAAAAAGGAGTTTCGGGGGTTGGTGTGTAAGGGTCGCCTTTGGCGTGTTTATCATACTGTCCACGAAGCCCACTTGGAGGTTTGTAGCGATTGTCTTTCAATTTTCCATCAGCAAGCAATCTGCGGTGTCGGGCAAATCCTTCTTTCGTAGCGCATCTTCGGACGAATTGACCTGCTCTCCAACCATCTGTCATTTGTCTTTTTATTGAAGCCCGTTGCTTTTCATCAAGAACGGCAGTAGCCGTCATAACTGTCCAATTAACGAGAATATCGGAGATACAATTCATCCAACGAAAACGCTGAAAATGTTCCACAGGTAATTCCTTTGCACCTTCCACCCAATAGACCGCATCTTTGCCCGGATGGGCTACAATGTGTCCAAACTCATGGGCTAACACAAAGAAGGGTGAAGAAGAAGTGTATTTATCGGGAACTTTGTGATAATTTTCTTTCAAACACAACATCATTTGGTCTTTACCGACTTCTATTTGAACCATGTCGGTTCGTCCACCGTGTTCTTCTGTTCCAAGAACGAGGGGAATGTTGGCTTCGCCATACAATTGTTGTAATTGTCGGTATGCCACCCGCAGGTTTTCGGGGGCGTGGTGTTCTTGCAGAACCTCTTCCATAAAGTGAGATGGGTTGAACGACTATTTGAATCTATTCATCATTGATAGTGAGAGCATTCATTACCATTTGCACATAACTTCGATAATCGTCAGTAGTCAAGTTTCCAACATCTTGGTATTGTTGTAATTGCCATTGTGTCCCATCACCATAAAACGCTTGAATGTAGGATTCCGCTTCTCCGAAAGGAATGATTTCCCATGCAACAGGCATACCGTCCGAATCAAGGTCAATTTTTGTCCCACTTGCGTCAATCTTACGGGTTGGTCGCATGGTGGCCGAAGTGACTCCGACAAAGAATCCGAGAGTGGGTTGGCTACCTACGGTGTTATCGCCTCCAATACATCGTATGCTTAACCACAATCTCAATTTATCTTCGCCATCAATTTTTACCTTTCGACCATTTGGCAATTCAAACTCCATCGCACCATCCACAGGAGAAGAATGGTGTCGAAGAACGAAACAAGCATTAAAACCTTCATTTCCGAAGGAAATTACATCGTCTTGGGCTTGCACTTTATCAGTCGCCCATTCTGCTATCGCTTCTTGTGCTTGGACAAGATATTCGCTAATTTGACCGTAATTTTCCTTAATTTCCGCTTTTGTCCCCTTTTGTCGGAAATGCACACCTTCGCTTGTGTATTCTTTGAGAATGTTTCCAACACGCTTTATCTTTTGAACGAAAGGACTGTATTCGGCCAATCCATCGGCAGGGATTAACATTTTGTAAGTGGTCGCAAGGGTTTGATTGGCTTCATAAATAGCACCTGTCGCTTGGGTTGCATCTCCACCCGAACCCAATTCAGCCATAGTCCCCCCAAGATTTGAGCCGTTGGTAATCATGCTACCCCAAGCCCCCATACCATCACCATAACTTCTCCACTTGAAAGCGATTGGGTTAGGGTCGCCCGAAGGAACAGTTTGGGCAACGAAGTTAGCAAATCCTTCATACATTCCATCTGTGGGGGCAATACAAGACATTCTTGAAACGATTTCGTCAGTAATCGCAAAGGATGGCATCGTGCCACCACAAATGGCTTCAATCTTGGAATCTGCAAGAGCAAGCAAATTAGATTTGTCGTCCGAGAATAATTTGTTGTCGGAAGCAATTTGTCCTCTCAAAGCGTAGTATTGAGAAGCCGAATTGTTCGCAAGCAATTGTTGTCTTTGAAGTTCCGTAGGAGTGGTCTTTGTTCCCTTTTCCGATTGTGGGCGTTGTAGCCTTTCAAGATAGGAAGCATAACGAGTTTTGTATTCCACATCCCTTCGGACATTATCAACCGCCATTGTGCAAATAGCCCAATGAACAGGAGTGATTTTCTCTCCGCCCGCACGAACACGCTCTTTGGTTTCCAAAACAATATCTCTCTCATACTTCCAATAAGAATCGGTGGAAGACAGGTAAGTTTGACAGTTTTTCACGAAAGCGTCCCACAAATCCATGAGTGATTGGGATTTTTCCCCACCAATTGAGCCAAAACCTGCTTGAGTATTACGCAGAACATATCCATCGAGAATGAAATCTCGGATGAAATCTTGCTCATTTTGGAACTTCATGGCTTCACGGTTAATACCAATGTCACGCCCTTTAGGGTCTTCTCCTTCTCTTGCAGGGCCGAGTCGGTGTCCGACACAATATGGCAAGGAATCAAGGACTTCTTGACGGGTGACATGAGTTTTTCCACGAAGGAAAGCCAATGCTCTCGTCATTTTTACCATCGAATTGGTGAAACGGAAACCAAGCATACGGTCAATAACCACAGGGGCTTGATAACGATTCATATTTCCATCACCAAACTTCTTACCCCACCATGCTTCGTGGTCGGATTCATATTGAGAGTTTGTTGTAGTGGAAATATCAGCCAATGGGGAGTCATAAACTCTCTTTTCCCCTCGGAAAGTGAAATCTGCACCGTAAATCTTGTCTTTCTTTTCTCTAACCATCCATTTTTGCGTAAATAATACCGAAAGTAGCGAAATATCAAGAAGTGCGCCTTGGTCTTCCGCAGAACCCGAAGCGTTGAAATCCATGTTATTGACTGTTCCCCAAACTTGCTTCAATTGATAGAATCTCATCGGAGAAATGAATTGTGATGAGCCTTTGTTGCCCAACATTCGGTTCACTAATTGGATTTCGGGCGTTCCACCTTCGGAGTCCACACCACCATATCTTTCAACGAGAGTGTTGAAACGACCACCAAGCGACAATGTTCCAAAGAGCAATTCCATGTCAATTCTGTCCACGAAAGCCAAATCGTTTCCTTTTTGGTGAGGGTTGGTG
>Ga0209645_1000748_pt1 | contig 16638 bp, 15 predicted proteins | sample ETNvirenome_6_30_FD_184070 | JGI IMG/M metagenome (GOLD analysis project Ga0209645, IMG submission 184070) | Marine viral communities from the Pacific Ocean - ETNP_6_30 (SPAdes) (version 2) | ecosystem: Environmental > Aquatic > Marine > Oceanic | place: Pacific Ocean | collected 2013-06-19
AAAAAGGAATAATCTCAGCACCTATGTGTCTGAGGCAATCAAAGAGCGCAGCTTGTTCATCAAGTCTGGCGCTGTTGTTCGTAACGCTCTTCTCGATTCTCGTGAAGGCGGTACTCGCATCCAAGTCCCTGAGTTCAACCCCATTGCTCCTTCCGAGGAGATCATGGACGGTACAGCTAGCTGGGGCACCAGTAATGCTGGTTATCTGACCCCTCAAAAGGTCGGGACCGGAACTCAGATCGCAACCATCTGTCACCGTGGCTTTGCTTATGCCGTGGATGACATTGCGATTCTGGCAGCTGGTGAAGACCCCATGCTGCACATCCGCAACCAGCTGGCTGACGCTATCAACAAGCTCAACAGCGCACGTCTGTTCTCTCATCTGAACGGCCTGTTTGCTGCTGGCTCTGGCGCGTTGGGTTCTAACCACCTGGACATCGCCAAGGCTGGCACTGGCGCTACTGAGGACAACTTCCTCAGTGCTTCTACTGTTGCTCGCGGTCGTTCACTGCTGGGTGAGCGTGGCGAAGAGCTTGACACTCTGGTTGTCCACCCGTCCGTTGCGTTCTACCTGTATCAGGTTGGAATGCTCACCTTCTCCACGTCTGCTCTGTCTACTGGCGGTGCAGTCACCTGGGGTGGTGGTGGCGTTGGCGTTGGTGCTCGTTCCATCGGTGAATTCGCCGGTATGAACGTCATCATCGACGAACAGGTCAACACCTATGCACCTGGCGCTTCTGGTCACCAGAAGGAGTTCCGTTGCTACCTGATCAAGTCGGGCACCATCCTTGAAGGTGTTCAACAGGATCTGCGGATTGAAGCTGACCGCAACGTGCTGTCTAAACAGGACGTGCTGTCGGTTGACTATCACACTGCGTACCACGTCATGGGTACGAAGTGGGGCAGCGCTTCTGACAACCCTTCTAACGCTGATCTGTCTAACAGCAGCAACTGGGCTCTGACCTATGACGCCGACTTGATCCCTGTGGTCGAGTTGATCGTCAACACCCCTCTGGACGCTACCGCTATCGCCTGATAGTTCGGTTGCCAAAGGCCCTACCATTAGGTGGGGCCACTTTATTTCTGCGTTATGGCTGCCACGATCAACGCCACACTGAAGAGTGAGACAGCCAACAGCTACGTGACGTTGGCAGAAGCCAATGCGTATTTTGAGACGACGCCCAACAGTACGCAGTGGGACAACAAGCAAGACGACAAGAAAAATCGTGCATTGATCTCAGCCACACGCTGGATCGACACGTTGAATTTTTACGGTGATCGTTGCGATGCGGACCAAGCCTTGAGCTGGCCTCGCAATAATTATCACGTAGATCGTGTTGAGCTAGCTTGCTCCGCTATTCCAAACGACATTAAATACGCTACTTATGAGCTAGCGAACGCGCTAGCCAATGACACGGACGCGATTACAGGGTCTACCGGCGATACGGGGCTATACAAATCCGTCAAGCTCGGGGAGATGGAAATCGAGTACAACACTGCTAGTCAGGCTACTGGAACTGTTAACAACGTATTCGACGTTTATCCTTGGCTTCAGTCTTATCTCGGGGCTTATTGTCTGGGTGGCAGTGGCTCGTATTCTGTCCGCGTTGTGAGGGGTTGAGATGCCTGGAGCGTTAGATTCTGCATTTCGTAAAGCCGCTGAGTCAGTCGTCAAGGATTTGGCAACTGGCTTGGATGTCGAGATTGATTATGTGCGTGAAGTGTCTGGTCAATACAACGTGGCTACAGGCACTTATACAGATTTAAGGCAGACGTTTGCGGACATCAGGGCTCCGATTGAAGTTATCAACTCTGAAGGAGAAAACGGTGCTGAAGAGCGTAGGGCTCGGGTTTATATCGCACCAGATCAAATCAACGATAATCAACCGACGGTATCGGATGAGATTACGTTGAAGTTTCAAGGATCTGATCGTAAGGCTCAGATCGTCGATATTCGGACGTTTGGCGGAGGCCAAAATTATCTCTATATCCTTGAGGTGGTGTTCTAATGACGCTTGTCAACGCTAGGGCTGCATTAGAAACGGCGATTGAAAACGCAGTGACGACAGCGGATTCGGACGTAACGGTAGTCTTCGACAACATGCCGTTTACCGTTCCAGGCAAAACAAAGAAGTACGTGTTGGTGACGATCAACTTTGACAGTGCAACAATTCAAGCTCATGGCGCTGCGATAGATCAGTACGCTGGAACGGTGCAGTGTGGCATTTTTACGCCAAGAAATAAGGGTAGTGCTGCTGCAGCTGCGATAGCGGAATCAGTGATTGATGGACTTACGTCAGTCAATGCTTCTGGTTATACGGACACGTATTCTGTGGTGCCCCGTGTTGGACAGATTAACGGCCCTACTGCTGTGACTAATGAGGGAGCAAGTCATTTTGTCAGCGTGGTTAGCTGTTTGTTTACTGCGGTGTGATGGCAAAGCCAATTAGCGAGCTAACGAACGATATTCGCAAGTTGATTGAAGATGGTCGGGCAGTTGCTGGTCCTGAAATTGTTGAAAGTCTTCAGCGCAAAGGCCCTTGGTGGACTGGCAATTTTGGAAGGTTATGGGAGCTTGGCCTAGAGCCAATCAAGCCAGTTGTAGACAATGAGCGAGACATTAACAACCCTCAAGATAAGCCAACTAGTTTTTTAAAACTGCCTCCTTTGCGAGCAAAAATTCAAGAGTCTTTGTATATCGGCAACCTAGCAAGCTATGCCGGTTACGCTGTAAATAAAGACCCAATAGACGGTAAAACGTATGCGAGTGAAAGACCTCCAAAGAAAATGACCGCACAATCAGTGGACTGGTACGAGATTTATACAGTGACCAATCGGGATGCAGGCTTGTTTCATGATCTAGACAAAGCGTTTGCATCCGTCCGTCTCGGATAGGCTATATTGTGATAGTTGACTGAGTTTTATGGCTGAGACACGCGCAATCGACAAGCTGTGTAAAGCGTTTAGCGTCGAAGAGCGCAGCAGCTACACGATCAAAAACGGCAAGGAGGTTGTTCTTAAGCTGTACTGGAAGCCTCTGACGATTGCTGACCGTGATGCCATCAACAACTCGTTGAAGGCTTTAAACGTCAGCGCTGTTGAGGATAATTTGGATTTTGCGATCCAAATGGTGATCCGCAAGGCCGAGGACGAGGCAGGAAACAGGCTTTTCTCGGATGGCGACCGTGCCAAGATTCGCAATCAGCTTCCTTTGAGCATTGTTTTGGACATCATGTCCAAGATGCAGAGCATGGATGAGGTGGAAGAAGCGGACGACCTTAAAAGCAAGGATTGATAAGGATCACTTTCTGTTCCTGCAGTTCTTCATTGCTGAAAAGCTAGGCATGACGTTGGCTCAGCTTCGAGCCAGCATGTCGATGGAAGAGCTTGTTGCTTGGAGCGCCTACTGCTCAGTGAAGTCTGATCGGGAGCAAAAAGAGATGGAGCGAAGTCGTCAGCAGGCTCAATATCGCAGGGTGCGCTAACCTGAGGGCAATGTCTTCGGGTTAGTCGTGGCCGCTGAGTACGAAGTCAATATCAAGCTTAATACCCAGGAGATTAAGACTCAGCTAAATGAGATTGACAGGGTTCTAAAAGATATTGGAAAAGGAGGCAGGGGCGGAGGAAGCAAAAGCGGTGTAGGCGCTGGTATAGCAAAACAATTATCACTTTTTACTGCTGATAGCATTTTTGGAAGAGGCCGAATCACAGGCACCGCGTTAAAGAATGTAAAGTTAAGTTGGCTTGGAGCTTTTGATGAAATTCAAGATGTTGCTAACACTATTGGCGGAAGACGCAGCGCTAGACTTTTAAATGTAAAAACTAGCTGGGGAAAAGCTTTCGAAGGGCTTGCTAAAAATGCAAAAGTTTTAGAACTTGGTGGCTTAAATACTCAAACTAGCTGGGGCAAGGCGTTAACTGGCCTGCAAGATAACGCAAAGGTTTTAAAACTTTCAGGAGTAAATACGCAAACGTCTTGGGGTAAAGCGCTAACTGGGCTGCAAGATAACGCAAAGGTTTTAAAACTTTCAGGAGTAAACACTCAGACTGGTTGGACTAAGGCTTTAACCGGTTTACAGGATAATGCAAAAGTTTTAAAACTTTCAGGAGTAAACACTCAGACTAGCTGGGGTAAAGCGCTAACTGGATTACAAGACAATGCAAAGGTTTTAAGACTTGGAGGTGTAAACACTCAGACTAGCTGGACTAAAGCGTTAACTGGGCTGCAAGATAATGCAAAAGTATTAGATATTCAAAATCTAAACGTGCGCACTTCTTGGGGTAAGGCGTTAGAGCAGTTAGGTGAAACCGCAGAGATTATTGCTAAAAATGCTGCAACAGCTAGAGCGCAATTTCTTGCAGGCGCTCCAATATCTGGTCTTGCCCCTGGTCAAACAGCTGGTCCAGCAAGACCTCCGGTACAAGGCGTAGCATTTCCTATTGGTGGTACAGCGGGGATACCAGGGTCTCCAGAATTTCAAAGGGCTCTTGAGATTGGTCGTTTTAACAGCAGTCCTATCCAAGGTGCTGCCAACATTCCGGGATCTCCTGAGGCAAAAAGAATTAGAAAACAGCGTCTTGAGCAAGTTGGCCTTGGCGCTGGTTTTCCACTGTTATTCGGTGGTGGTGCGGGATCAGTCCTTGGCGGTGGTTTAGGCGGCCTTACCGGGTCTTTTGGAGCGCAGATTGCGTTTAGCGCTATCGGTCAACAGATTGATCAGTTCGTTGCAGGCATGGTTGATGCAGGCAAAGCGCTTACCAGTGTTGGTGGTGCGGCTGATTTTATGGCTGAAAAGAGCTTGTTTAGCTCTGACTCAATGCAGTTCCGCATTGAGAAGTTGATTGAAGAGGGCCAGGTTACTGAAGCGGCTGCGTTAATGACGCAGGAAATGGCCAAACAGGTTGGCGGTAGTGGTCTCAAGGCACTTAAGGATCTTGGCACTGAAGCCAGCAAAATGGGCAAGATATTTGGAACGTTGTTGTTGCGTGTTCAAGCGTTCATAGCACAAGCCCTTACTCCTTTAATCAAAATTATTAACAGAGCTATTGGAGGCTTGACTGCTCAAAGTCAACTTGATCAGATGATTGCAGAGGCTGGTAGTCCTGAGCGAGGTGCTGAGATTTTGGCGCGTTCAAGAGAGTTAAGAGGAGTCAAGATAAGCGCAAGAACTGGCAAAGCAATGGGCTTAAACGCGCTAACGCCTGAAATAATTCAAACTCTTCAAGAAGAATATCCTGCACTTATTCCAAAAGGTGCTGCTATCGAGCCAACAAACTTAGAGGTTCTTCGAGCTGCAGACAGCGGAGGCGGTAGGGCGGCAAGAGATGAGGAGCGGCTGCAGAAGCGTTTAGGCAGACTTGCAGAAGAGCGTAAAAAAGTTCTTGAAATTTCTCGTTTTAGAGACAAAATTGCTGCAGCAGAAGCGGCTCAAGACGATGAACTTGTTATTCGGCTGCAAGGTGAGCAACGGATAGCTGAAATCGAAGCCAGCCGATTAAAGGCGTTGGTTGGCGTTGCTGATCAGCGTGAAAGAGACGCTATCAACATTGGCAAGGCTACTGAAAAGCTAGCTGCTCACCGCACCACAGAACGTGAGTTAGGAGAATTGCAGCGTCAAAGGCAAGAAAAATTTGAAGACACCATTGAAAACCTTGAGCATCAGCTTAAGTTGGCTCGTGCCACAAGCGAAGAGGAAAGAGAACGACTTCGGATTGAAAAAGAGTTGCAAGAGCTAAGAGAGGGTGGAATGTCCGAGTCACAGCTTGGACAAGTTGGTAATTTGATGCGGCAAATATCTGCAGAAAATAGTCCTCTTAATCAATTTATCAAGCAATCAGTTGAAAGCTTGAACAACCTTGAGCAGCACGCTGTTCAAGTATCTCAAGGTATTGGCAATGCCATCGGCAACTCGCTTGTCAGCGGACTTCAAAACCTAATTACTGGAGCAGAAAGCGTCAAGGAAGTTTTTGCCAATATGTTGAAGAGCATTGCTGACGTGCTGGCACAGCAGGCAGCTCAGATGATTGGAACGTACATCGCGATCGGCATTGCTCGTGCGTTTGCTGGGATGGGCAGTGGTGAAAGTGCAACTCTTCAGACAGGTCCTGGTCAAGGACTTACTTCAAGTATTACAGACGTTAATCCTGGTGTTCTTGGCAGCCTTGGGTACGCCGAGGGCGGTTACGTCTCTGGTCCTACCCGCGCTCTTGTTGGCGAAGGCGGAGAGTCTGAATACATCATTCCTGAAAGCAAGATGCGTGAAAGCATGACGCGTTATTCGCGTGGTGCTCGCGGCTCTTCTGTCATTCCAGACTCCGGGGCTTCTGGAACGTCAGGCGAAGGTGGCGGAGTTGCAGTTGCCGCACCAATCGACGTTCGCTACACCGTGGAACGAATCAATAGCGTTGATTATGTGACGGCTGATCAGTTCCAACGCGGACTGCAGAGTGCAGCAGATCAAGGTGCTAAGAAGGGCGAGCAGCAAACGCTGAAGCGGCTACAACTTAGCGGCAGCACCCGTAAGAGGATTGGATTATGAGCCAGTATGCCTTTGGCCATGCCTTGCGAATTACGCAGGGTAGGAACACGAAGTACAGGTTCCAGAACTTTTTTATCAACCAGCAGATCACGCACGAGAGCGACAACTACACGTTTGTGCCGTTTGGGTTTTCTGGCGTCACCGTCAACCGCACAGGTGATGGCTTAGAGGCAACCGTAGTATTCCCCAATAACGAGGTAAGCCGCGCCTGGGGCGTCAACGCCATCAACCAAAACTGGGTGATGGAGGTTGATGTGCTGATTATCGACGATGATGCCAAAGATGGGCCGCACAACATCGTTCACAGCTACACGGGTCAGGTAGTTGGCGGCCAGTGGGATGAGGTGTCGTTAAACCTGCAGCTCAGCACTGTGCTGGATGCGGTTGGAACGGACGTACCAAGGCGCTCTTTGACAAAGGAACTGGTGGGCAACCTGCCAATCTCCAACAATGTCCGACTGCAGTGATCTAATTGGGCTGCCGTATCGGCTTGGAGCTGACGGCAGTGATGGCCATATCGACTGCATCCACCTTTGCTACGTGGCATTAGAGCGGATGGGTATTGACGCCCCAGCGTTTAAGCAGTCTTGGTACGAAGCTAGCAAGTGGGAAGTTTGCCGAGACTTAATGCGGTGGGGTTTTCGGGTTGAAAAGCCTGCGTATGATGGGGACATTCTGCTGCTACCGCAGCAATCCTGGGCATTTGCAGTCACATGGCAGACGGGAATCTTGTACGTCAATCGAATGTCAGAGAAGGTTCAGTGGTCTTCGGCCCGTCTGTTTACGACGTACCACTGCTTCCGTACGAGAAAGAGTTAATCAAAACGATTGGTTTAACGGAGGAGGAGTATAGAAAGTTTGCAGCAGAAGTTAGGCGTAGGGGAATGGTGCGCCCTGCTGCGTATGACCATATTCCTGATGTAAAAGCTACGGGAGTAGGAGAGGCAGTTTTAATTAACTTAGCGATCAGTCTTGTTCTGACCGGCGTTTCGTATTTACTGACGCCTAAGCCTAAGATGCCGAGTGCCAAAAGTCGCACGATAGATCTTGGCGACATCACTGGTCCTAGCCGTTTTACGCCATCACGCGGTTTTGAAACCTTAGCTGAGCTGGCTGATTATCAATCAGCAATTCCATTAATTTTTGGTCGCTATGACGCAACTGAAAAAGTCGGTGGAATGCTGGTTACACCCAAGCTGGTGTGGTCACGCATGTTTAGTTATGGCCCTATGCAGCAGGCCAAGTTGATGTTTGTTGTAGGAGAGCAGGGCATCGGAAGCGAAGGCATTGGAGCGCCAGAAGAATCAGGTATTTTTCTCGGCAACAACGCATTAGATGCTGTCTATGACGACTTTTATGCGTTTTACTGGAAAAATGTAAAGAGAGACCAGTCCGAGGTCGGCATTGTCAATAACGACTTAGCACATGGTCAAGCCGGCCCTGAGATTGTCAACAAAAAAGCTGGTAAGGACGAAGTATTTGTTTGTCCAAGTTCAGACGAAGACGGTGTAGTCAACTTTTGCCATGCGTATTCTCCTGCAAATAACACTGAGTTTGGTGTTTACGCACCGATTGCAAACGGCACTGGTTATAGGTTGAATTACGAAGTTGTAAATGTTAGTGACAGCTTGGGCAATAAACCGCTGCGCCAAGCAGTTCTTTCTCGAATTAAGATTGCCGGGTGTAAAAACGTAGTTAACGGCGCAGGCGAGCTAGACGAAGACAAAGATTCGGACCAGATTAGGGACGCTGGTCAAGACAGTTTTGGCCGCAACTACAGCCCCCGCATGGGAATTGTTTCGGTTAAAACAAGTGCGGGAACAGTTAAGGCAGGCACAAATGAGTTGCAGAAAGACGTAGATGTTGAAGTTGGGGATACAGCAATTTTTTTAATAAGCCATGAAGTAATCCCTGGCACATTTTACAAGAGAGGAGGCAAGGGAGAAAGCGTTGAAGATATTAACGCAACAGTGCAATCTATGCAGTTTGCGGCAGACGACGCAATGCAGTTTGGAGAGGTGTTTGCCATTGGCGGCACCGTTTGGAAGGTTATCAAACGTAGTCTCCCTGAAAACAAACGCTTTGATCCAGATTTTTTAAACGAAGATCAGGAAATCACACTTGAGTGTATTGACATCAAAAATGCACTTGACAATACGATTGGCGTAGTAAGTAGAGACAGAGTTATTAATCCAAGCAAGAATTATATTGGGGACAGCTTTGAAGATTCTGGCAGGCAGACTATTTCAGAAGTATTTTTTCCGATCACTAAAGTTGCGACCGGCATTGTGCGCAACAACCGTCCAGCAATTGTCACTGAAATTGGCATTAAGAGTACGGTTTTTCAGCGCCTAAACGGGCTTTGTGCTTTTAACGCATTGCCAACACCTTCTGAGATCGATGATTTTCAGAGAGATGACTTACAAGTCCGCACGGGCACGATTACCTCTACTATTCCCAGGGTTTCCGTGTTTCAGGTGCTAATCAGGAGGGCTGGTACGGATGATGAGTTTGAGGCGGTGCGAAGTGCAAAGAGTGATGGAGGGCTGATGCTTTTTGCTGTACGAGGCAGCACCCCAGTCGCTCAATATAATTTTATTCGTTTTGTCCTTCCGGAGCCGCAAGAGCTTGAATTCAAGTTTGTAGCTATTTCAGGTGCAGAGTTAAGGCGCACCAGTAGAAACAAGATTTTGATTGATCTTTCTCACGCGCCATCATCCAAACCCAATAGTTTTTTAAGGCTGTCTACCAGTATACCTGGGTTTGGCGAGCTTGAGGTTGATGTATCTGGCAAAGAAATTTTACGAACAGAAGTTACCAGAAACAAAGAATTTTTTAGAGAACTTACAACTATTCAAGAGGCCGACGTTACACGGTATCCAAGTGAAGTTAGCAAAAGTGAGACGTTGCCTGCAGCGCAAAAAGGATCGTCAGCCGAGGCAATAGTAAAAGTCAGTAATGCAGGCATTGCCAACATCTCGACAGGGAACGGCAAAGCTGGTGCGTTTGCCTATGCGCTTCTAGAAGAAGCAGGTGTTAAGGAAAAGAAGCGAGAAAAAGTAGAACCGGATGGGTTTCTTAAGTCCGTTACTACCCGAGAGCTTGTCGGAGGCAGGTGGATTGAACTCAAGTGGCTTTTTAGTAAATTAGTTCTAGGCTCGACGCACTACGCCCGCCAGAACGGTATTGAGTGGTCCTGGTTCGTACAAAGCGTCGAAGTTGTAGGGAGTTTTCCTTCGTTTACAGAAGGCGAGATAATTGAAATCAAACGTGGAGCGCAGAGCACTAATGCGGACTCTAACTACCCAGCGGCCAACTATCCAAACAGCAACCCTTTTAAGGCAAACAATCCAGGAGGCACTCTCAGGTGGTCTGGGCTGAAGTTTAGAGTTAGCGTCAGCGACAGCGTTAAAATTAATGGCAGGATTCAGGCGTATAAATATGAATTGTTTGGAGATGCCAATAGCTTTGAAAAAGGAGAAACAAAGTCAACAATTATTTCTCTGGTGGGCGATAACAGTAGTGCGCAACAGATTAGGTTAAAACTGACCAGCAGTGTCGTTGACTCGGATGATGATTCTTTTGGCCAAGCTCAGGATTGGAGTAAGCCTTCTATTGAGATCCGTACAGGTTCTGCAAGTAATACAACGCAAAACTGGGCGATTGGGGACACAGCCCGCGACATCAGAACGGTTTCAGCCAACAACCCGTATAAAACTGTTTACGACGAGGTTGGTGCGGTTTACGCAATCGGCAACGTAGATTTTGAGAAAACCAGAGAGGTTGTAGAAGGAGAAGCTGTCTTTGCCCCATCAACGCAGCTAAGCGACATCAGCCATTATCGTAATCTGGTCGAAAAATCTAATGCCACAACACCTGAGCATGAGATTGTTTACGTCAATGAAATCCAAGAAAATGCGCAAGACCCTACGTTCAAAGATCTAACGCTTGCTGGCTTGTCATTAAAGGCTGGCCGCCAATTTACAGCGCTCGACCAACTTCGTGTCTGGCTCGGCAACGGAATTCAAGTAGAGCGGCTGCACGAATCTGTTCAACAAGACCCAGTTAATACGCAAGTAGCCTTAGACGTTTACGGAACCACCGAGAAAAGAGGCCCCAGTAGTCTTTTCAGCGATCTTGTGTTCTACCTGCTGACGGACCAAGTTGGAGGCGCTGGAGCGTTGCTGGGCATGACCAGAAAAGACGCGCCTTTAGTCGACAAAAACGAGTTAATTAAAACGTCCAGTTTCCTGCACAAGCAGAAACTGTTCTTCAATGGTGCGGTAACCGACCGTACCAACCTCCGTCAATTTATCGCTGATCTTGCGCCGTATTTTCTGTGCAATTTTATTGTGTCGGATGGCAAGTTCTCATTGAAACCGGCGTTGCCTGTGCTCCAAGAAAGTGGAGAGGTTAATACTGGTCCTGTTGCTATTGAACAGATATTTACTGAAGGCAATATACTGGAGGACACGTATAAGGTTGAGTATCTTGGAGCGGAAGAGCGCCGCCCGTTCCAGGCCGTTGTCCGTTATCGACAAGAGAAAAAGAATAAGTTGCCTGAAGAAAAGACTATTACGATCAAGGCGCTCGGTGTCGACATTTTGTCGATCGAGCAATTTGATTTAACGCAGTTCTGTACGTCTGAGCATCATGCGAAGCTGGTTGCCAAATACTTTTTAAGCTTGCGTCAGCTTGTTACGCACACCATTAGTTTTTCAACCACTCTTGAAGGACTGAACATCCAAGCTGGTTCGTTTATCAAGGTTGTAACACAGGCCAGCCCATACAACAGCGCAAACACTGGAACGATTGACTCAAGCGGAAACGTAACCAGTGTGCGGGAGCTGCCTAGCGGTCAGTATGTCGTTGATTACTTTGCGACTGATTCTGACGACATTGAGCGAGATACTATGGAAGTGACGAACGGAGTCGTCACAGCCACGCAGTTCCACAACTCTGTGTTTACCTTAGTTAATGAGACAGTTTCACAAAACATCTACGTCGTGGAACAACTGACGTTCTCGCAGGAAGGCACCGTAGACATTGTGGCTTCAGAGCATCCCTGCGATGATGAGAGCCGAAGTCTGTTGGTGGATTTTATCTACAACGGCTCGTACACCGAGAAGCGCTAATGAATTTCCCGGACATTCAACCCACCAGCCGTACATTTGACCCAGGCGACTATCCGGTCAAGGCTTTCAAGGCTCAAAGCGGCGCCGAGACTCGAATTCTGTATGGCGACAAGCGTACCAACATGAAACTGGCGCTGACCTACACCAACATCAGTGATGCGGTTGCCCAGCAATTTTTGACTCACTATGACGCGGTGCAAGGCACGTTTCAAACATTCGGCGTTTTGACCGAGACCAAGAGCGGCTGGAGCGGAAACGCCGATGCGTTTAGTGGTTTTCCACAGGGCAATCGTTATCGTTATGAGGGTCCACCGCAGGTAGCTCAGGTGCGCCCTGGGATTAGCACTGTTACAGTGAGCCTGATTGGTGTGCTCTGATGGCGAAGGTTTACACCGGCAGAGATGGCGTAATGCAGCTTGCTGGCGTGACCCTTGCCAAGGTCGTTAGCTTTTCGCTGCAGTCGAATTTAGAAACGCTCGAAACGACAACGTTGAACGAGCACATTCGTAGCTATTCGCCCGGCGTTTCAGGCTATAGCGGCAGTGCAACGCTGCTGTATTACAAGGAAGACGACGGCAGCTTCAACACCACCAACCTGCTGAACAAGCTTTATAAGACTGGAACGTCAGGTGTTAGCAGCAGCGACACCGTTGAGCTGACCTTTCGCTGGATTGACGGAACAGATAACAACGACATCAAATTGACTGCTTACGTCACCAGTGCCAGCATCGGTGCCTCCACCGGCGACATCGTTCGTGCCGAGATTAGTTTCCAAGGCACTGGAGCGCTGTCCACGGTAACGATCTCATGAGTGTTTACCTTGGTACGCACGGCAAAATAGAACTGCAGCGCCAGTTCAATGGTGGCGCGTTGATTTCTACGATCAACACTGGTGATGTCAACGCAACTAAAAAACGTTTTAGTTTCGACTTTGATCACGGTCAACTGCTAACTGGCGATCAGATTGAAATTAAAAGCACTGACGGCAGTGCTCTGGATTTTATTGCAAGCTACACCAAGTCAGCGGTCAAGAAATTTATTTATGTGGACGAGCTAGACGGCATCCGTCTGTATAACTCGTTCGCCCATGCAGTGAATGGTGGAACGGCAAACGCTATTGCGCTGGCTGTGCCTGGTAACGATATTCCGATTGAGGTGACGGTCGAAAACAGCGTTCCTCGTCTAGTCGCTCAAGTCAACAGCTTTGAAGTTAATACCGAGCGCGAAACTGTTGACACCACTGCGTTATCAGATGAGTTTCGCTCCAGGGTCAACACGTTGATCTCTGGGTCGGGGCGAGTCAGCGCGTTTTGGGAGTACACAAACGATACGTCTAACGAGCTTGCTCATTACATGCTGGAGTTGGCATTACGCACCAGAGTTGGCAGCAACTTTGCGGGTCGTTTTTATATCAAAACTGCTGGGCATAATCCTGGCGGCGTGGTTGCTAGAGCCAATGATGAGGTTTGGTATCAAATCAACGGAATTATTACAGCTGCTGCAGTTCAGTTTGCACCAGATAATACGGTGCAGATTACAGCTGACTTTGTGACGACTGGTCCTATACAGATTAGGATGCAAATTGAAGTGCCTCCTGCGTTGCTACAAGAGGGCGGAGACGACCTCTTACTTGACCAGGACAACACTGCTAAGCTGCTTCTTGAGACTGATCAGTAATTTAGGAGCCTCGGCGGATGGCTGATCTCAAAATCAGTGAGCTTTCAGCCCTTGCCGGTTCAAACCTTGCAAGCGGTGATTTGGTAGCCGTTGTCGATGACAGCGCAAGTGAGACCAAAAAGCTGACGATTGGGGATCTGATCGCCAATGGCGTAACACTGATCAGCGATAGCACGATCCCTGGAGCGAAGATTACGTTTGCTGCTGGCGGCATTGCAACAGCAGCTATTGCCGATTCAGCGATTCAGACGGCAAAGATCAATGATGATGCGGTTACTGCCGCAAAGCTTGCCAATAATTCCAGCGTCAACCTTGTCACGACGCTGCCCGGGTCAGGCGATTTTACGGGTCAGCTGGCTTTAGATACTGATGACAACAAGCTTTACGCCTGGGACGGCAGCGCTTGGCAAAGCTTAAAAGGCGCTGGTTCGTTGAACGCAGCAACAGGCAGCACTACAGGTGTAGTGAACATCGTTGCTACGACAACGGGTGACACGGTTGCTATTTCAGCAACGCTCGATGATACGAGTGCAGCGCACCAATTTTTAGCTGGCCCTACCAGTGGTGCTGGTGCGGTTTCGTATCGAACGATTGATAGCGCTGACCTGCCAACTTCATCCAGTTCGGCAAGGGGTGCAGTCATTGTCAACGGTGAAGGACTCCGCATGGACTCCGACACTATTGAGGTCGATAACGACGTAACGGCTAGCACGACGCATCACGTTGTCACGTATAGCGCCAAAGGCTTGGTGACTGGTGGCCGAGCCATTACATCTGCTGACGTTCCAGCGGCTACTAGCTCTGCCAAAGGCGCTGTTATCCCTGGAACGGGACTAGCTGTTGACGGCAGCGGCAATTTAAACCACAGCAACAGCGTCACTGCTGGCACCTATACCAAGGTGACGGTGGATGCTCAGGGTCACGTTTCAACGGGTGACACGCTGGCAGCGGACGATATTCCTGCAATTCCAGCGTCGAAGATCACCAGCGGAACTTTTGGCACTGGCCTGCTGGGAACCAATATTGTTACTGGCAACAAGTTAGCGGATCAGTCAGTCACCAAGTTTGGTGGTGCAAGCGCAACCGATAACGTCGTTACCTTCCCAGACGGCGACTACAAGGGCCAGTTCTTTTACGACGAGAAAAACGCTGACCTTTATGTCTACACCGGCACGTCTTACGTCCCAATCACCGTTATCAGCGGCAACCTGATCAACGCTGGAGCGTATAACGCCAACACTAATCTGTTGACCAGCGTCACCACTGCAGGTTCTGCAGCTGGCTTTACTGCTGGTAGTGCGCTGCCTTCGCCTGCGACCACCAACCTCAACTATTACGTGGTTGTGGACACAAGTGGTACGGGATCTGGTGCAGCACCTGCTGTAGCACTGGCTCCGCCAGACATGTTGATTTCCCTTGGAACGGGATCAACGTTCTCGCTTATCGACGTTTCCAACGCAATCGCTGGTCAGACTGCTGCCAACATCTCGGTCGTTCCAGCAGGAACCATCAGCAGCACTGACGTGCAGGCTGCGCTACAGGAGCTTGATACTGAAAAGATTGGTGCAGCTAGCCCCACGTTTACTGGCACGGTTTCGATCGACACGAACGGAACGCTGGTTTTTGAGGGTTCTAGTGCTGACGACTATGAAACGACGGTAACAGTCACCAACCCAACAGCCGATCGCACCATCACACTGCCAAACGTCACTGGAACGGTGGTGACGACTGGCGATACCGGTACGGTTGCGACCGGCATGATTGCCGATGATGCCGTTACAGCAGCAAAGCTGGCGAACACTGCAGTTACGCCTGGAAGTTATACGGCTTCAGCTATCACAGTTGACGCTCAAGGTCGCATTACTGCGGCATCAAGCGGATCATTTGCTGCGCTCGGATCAGTCCAAACGTTTAGTGCTGCACAGACTTTTACAGCACAGACAACGCATAACGGTGGTCTGACTGTTGATGGTCCTTACGAGCAAGCTGCAGAAGCTGTCGCTGCGCTGGACATTGATCTAAGCACTGGCAATTATTTTACGAAGACGATTAACGCCAACTCGACGTTCACCTTTAGCAACCCTCCGTCATCTGGAACGGTCGGTAGCTTTACGCTTGAACTGACCCACACATCTGGAACGGTGACTTGGCCTACGTCAGTCAAGTTCCCGGCAGATACCGCACCAACACTTACGACGGGTAAGACCCATCTGTTTGTGTTTGTCACTGACGATGGCGGTACGCGCTATCGCGGTGCAGCCCTTGCCGACTACGTGAACTGAGTCAAATGGCGATCCAGCTTAAGCGCAGCAGTACAGCTCACAAGCGACCGACGCCATCAGCGATGTCGGCTGGTGAAGTGCTGGTCAACAACAATGCAGCATCACCCGGTCTGTTTTTTAAAGGCAGTGATGGCGCTTTGGTCAAAGCTGGTCCTGTTCATATTGGTAGCAGCGCTCCAAACTCGTCTCCTGCTGGCCAATCTGGCGTTCAGAAGGGTGAGCAATGGCTTGATACGAGTGTCACGCCAAACAAGCTGAAGGTCTATGACGGCACACAGTGGGTTTCGACAACGCCCACGGTGTCAGAAGGTGGTCAGGGTGCAATTCTTCAAAACCTGCAAACTATCGACGCTGATGTAACTTTGACGAGTTCGTATAATGGCTTTAGTGTTGGACCGGTTGCGGTGGACACTGGCGTCACAGTCACTGTTTCAGCCGGGTCTACCTGGCACATCATTTAAGCCATGTCCTACGGAACAGTCAAAGTCAACCAGATTACGACCAGCACCCAGACGGTGACGGTCGATAATCTTGTTCAGTCTTCAGCCGCTACAACGTTTACCGCGTTGCAGACGTTGAACGCAGGGCTTGCGGTAGATGGACCATATAAGCAAGCAGCAGAAGCAGTTTCTGCATTAGACATTGACCTGAGTACAGGCAACTACTTCACTAAAACGATTAGCGGGAACTCGACATTTACGTTCAGCAATCCACCTTCTTCTGGAACGGTGGGCAGCTTTACGTTGGAGCTGACTCATTCTTCTGGAACGGTGACGTGGCCAAGTTCAGTGAAGTTTCCCGCTGATACGGCACCAACTTTGACGACTGGCAAGACTCATTTGTTTGTGTTTGTGACCGATGATGGCGGCAGCCGTTATCGCGGCGCTGCACTTGCTGATTACGTCAACTGAGGGACAACATGGATCCGATCACACAACAAGTTGTCCTTGCCACTGCTGGAGCGGCGGGTGCTGGTGAAGCGACGTATGTCGATGATGTGTTTAG
>Ga0209645_1000749_pt1 | contig 16621 bp, 12 predicted proteins | sample ETNvirenome_6_30_FD_184070 | JGI IMG/M metagenome (GOLD analysis project Ga0209645, IMG submission 184070) | Marine viral communities from the Pacific Ocean - ETNP_6_30 (SPAdes) (version 2) | ecosystem: Environmental > Aquatic > Marine > Oceanic | place: Pacific Ocean | collected 2013-06-19
TTCACTGGTTATAAAATCAAAGTCTCAGTATAGACTTTTTTATCCAACATCCGGTGACACTGCAGCGGTGTCTTTAGGTTTAGCCGCTGTTCTCAAGCGAAGTTTGCAAACTGGACAAGTGGCTTGGGAGTATGCTGATATAAAAGGTATAAAACCTGCTTGCGCTGCTTTTGGTGAAATAAACAACGCAGAAAGAGTTCTGCATGGTGGTTTTGACAACGGCTATGTATTTCAACAGGAGAGCGGTGTGGACTTTGATGGCACCGCTATAGTGTGCAGGTATCAGACTACAGACTACAACATGGGTGACGTTGGCATAAGAAAAAATATGCAAAGAATCATTTTAAATTACAATCCAACAGGCATTGTAACAGACGTAGATATGAGTTTGATATATGACTATGGCGATGTAACTGCAGCCACTCCTGCAGCCTATGATCTTGCAAACCCGCAGGGCGCTGCTTTTTACGGAGTTTCTTCAAGCACATACGGCAGTACAGAATATGGAACTGAGGCTTATACGCCTTTGTACAGACAATCAGTAGAGGGTTCTGGCTTTGCTGTTGCTTTAAGATTTGACGATAGCAGCACAAACCCAACCTATACGATAAAAGGTTTTTCACTAGAATTTACACCGGGAGGTAGAATGTAATGGGTACAGGATATACAAAAACTGATCCCACTAACTTTGTAGATGGCGAAGTCATTCAGGCTTCTGATTTTACTACAGAGTTTAATGCGATTGACGCGGCCTTTGAGACAGGGGGCCACCAGCATGACGGCACTGATGGCGAGGGGGGGGCTATTGAGAAACTTCTCAGTAACGCCATTACCTTTGGCACAGGTGCGGATACAGATATAGCTGTAACATTTAATGCTAATACATCTGACGGTGTTTTAACTTGGATGGAGGATGAAGACTACTTTCAGTTCTCTGATGATATTCTGCTAACCACTACAGAAAAAATACAGTTTGGAGATACCGCAAGCTTTATTCAACAAAGCTCTGACGGTGTTCTGCGTATTGATGGCGAAGCAACAATTGACATGAACGCCTCTACTGCAGTCACAGTCAGCAACGATCTCAAGCTAGATAGCGATAGTGCAGTTCTTGGTTTTGGCTCTGACAATGATATCACTCTCACTCACGCAGCAGACACTAGCCTAACTCTTGGCGGTGCAGGAGGCACTACAGGGTTAATTATAAATAACACAGCAACTGATGGCGATCCCTTCTTATCGTTTGCACTGTCTGGCACACAGACATTCACAATGGGTATAGATGATGGAGACAGCGACAAGTTTAAGATTGGCACCAGTGCCATAGGAACTAGCACCGCCCTTACACTAGACTCTTCAGGCAACCTTGTCATTTCTGGTGATCTAACCGTCACTGGTGATGATATCACTATGGGAACAAACACTTCAGGTAATCTGCTTATCGCAGACGGCTCAAACTTCAATTCTGTTGCCGTAGGCTCCCTGTCTGAGATATCAACCGTGGCAAACGATGATGTTTTCTTAGCTGTTGATACATCCGGTGGCGGATTAAAAAAGATTGAGAGGTCTGCTATAGTTGCAGGTCTTGCTACCTCTAGTGCCATATCTAATGTTGTTGAAGATACAACACCTCAGTTGGGCGGCGATCTAGACATGAATGGTCAAGACATTGTGACCACCTCAAACGCTGATCTAGAATTAGCCCCGAATGGCACGGGGCATGTCACAGTGAGGGGAAACACTAACCCCGGATCAATACAGTTTAACTGCGAAAGCAACAGCCACGGACAGATTGTTAAGTCGCAGCCGCACAGTGCTAGCGTCACAAATGTTCTTACTTTGCCTCCGGGTGGAGATCAAGAAATTGTTGGGGCAACTGCCACTCAAACGCTAACAAATAAAACACTAACGACCCCTGTAATTAACGCAGGTGCTGATCTTAAAAACGGCGCAACCAGTGCAGGCTTTGTGAAGTTTTTTGAGGACAGTGACAATGGCACAAACGCCGTCACTCTCATTGGCCCTGCATCTACGGCGGATGTGACAATAACTTTACCTGCAACTGCAGGAACAGTGGCTCTTACAGGAACTAGTGTTACTGTGCCTGATGACGGAACGGTTGGTTCTGCCTCTGCAACCGATGCAATGACTATATCCTCTGCAGGTATTGTTACCTTTAAAGATGATATCGTAATAAAAGATGCTGGCACCATTGGCTCTGCGTCAGATACAGATGCTATATCAATCTCTTCTGGCGGCGTGGTTAACTTTACACAAGCTCCTACTGTTTCAAGTGCAGCTATAAAAACTGCAGGTAAAGAGACTATCTTTGTACCCGCAGCGGCTATGACACCCACTGCGTCAAACGGTTGTGCATCGTTAACCACAGCGGAAACAACCTCTGGTCGCCCTGACATGAACGTTTTGGACTTTGATGCCTCATCAGATGAACACGCTCAATTTCAGATTGCATTTCCAAAAAGTTGGAATGAAGGAACGGTTACTTTTCAAGCGTTTTGGACTACTGCTGCAACAGATACAGATGGTGTTGCTTGGGGTCTGCAAGGCGTAGCAGTCTCTGATAATGATACTATTGACGTTGCATATGGCACGGCAGTGGTTGTGACTGATGACGCTCTAGGCGCTGCAGAAGATTTGTGTGTAACCGCAGAAAGCGGTGCAATTACGATAGCAGGAAGTCCTGCTGCTGCAGATATGTGTTTCTTTAGAATATTTAGAGATGTTTCTGACGCCAATGATGACATGGCAGAAGATGCGCGACTAATTGGTATAAAGCTGTTCTTTACCACTGATGCAGCTAACGATGCCTAATTGGAGTAGAACATGAGTTTTGGATATCAAATTCTGGGGTTTGGTGCAGGTGTTGGCAAACCTGCAGCAGTTGCCCATGTGAGTGATATGGGGACCACAAGCGATCAAGGTATATGGATGGTAGGTGGAGATTGGGTTTATGATGATGATGAAACCAATAGTCAAGCATCAACAGCAAATAATTGGCTTTTGATGACAGAACCCTATAACACTGCCTACTATTCAAATACCCCTATTAGCTATAATACAACAGATTTTACCAATTCTGACATAGCATCCGCTTGGCAAACGTACAATCTTGGCGCTAATGTTCACTCTGGATTTGGAGGGCAATTAGCTCTTGATTACGGCTGCTACGGAATGATGTCCCAAGCTAATAGTTTTAATGTAAAGTATTATTTCAACGATCTTGCCGCTAATCTCGAAAGTTTCGAACACAATATAAATGTCACAGATAAAGTACAGAGATATGGCAGCGGCAGGAGAATGAGTGACACGCAAGCTTTTTGGCAAGCACAATCTAACGAGTCGATTATTATAGCCCTTGGAACATACTCTGGTGGTTCTAGCACTACCATATCAGCAAACGGTTCAGAAGGTGATAATTATTATTCTTTAGGTTTTGGTGTTCCCGGTGGCACTGGCTCAACCTATGCAAACTATGGATACGCCAATCAAATATTTTTTATGAATGATAATAATACTCGCACTTTTGACGCAAGCACTACAAATATAGATTTAAATCATGTGTCTTGGAATGGATCAGCAGGTGCCTCTCTTACAGATACAGCTAATAATGGCGCAATAACTTTACCAACTCATACAGGAAGCACTTTAAAACCACAAATTTTAACTACAACTTGGGGGAATATTATCATACATCAAGATTCAGCTAACCCCGGAAATTCTGTGGTGTTTCCAGTAACTTGGTCAGGCGGGTCAGCAACAGTGGGCAGTTCAGTTTCATGGGCCGGTGGAACCACAATCCCTTCAAACGAGTGCTATTGGACTGAATTAAGCGGTGTTGGACAATTCCGCGATCATCATAAGTACACTTGTGGGCAAGATAGAAATGGAGTTGCAGATTTATATAGAACTGTAAGAATTTATGCCAGCGGCTCTGATATGCTAGTAGATACTATAACCGTGGATTTTTCTAATTCAAATGGAACACATACAGTTGAAACTAAACAAACAGCAGCAACAACTTTTTCAAGTTCATCTTCTTCTGCTGTATGGCCCATATTTATGAAAAATAATACTGATCTTGGTCTTTGGCATAAAGACACTGCTAAATTTCATTATATTGAAAATGCTTATTATTGAGGAAAACTATGGCTGAACCATACGACTTTATGTTAGCTAAATACATTGAAATAGGAAAAGCTGGAGAAATTTATCCTAACCATAATCCATACGATTCTTCTAATTTAGCAATGCAAGCTGCAATGGAAAATTTTGGTAATGCACACACGCAAGAAGAATATGATAACACTAGACAAGAGTGTGAAAGGTACGTTCTAGCAACTTATCATAACAGATTTACACGTATTAGTGAATAATAATGAACGTAATTTTTAGAGCAGCATTATCTTTTCTTGTTCTAACTGTATTTGTTTCTACTACAGTTTTAGCAGAAACTAATACTGTATCTTCAACTGTAGTAACAGACAAAACTCCACCTACAGCCTCTGCACCGTCTGTAGTAATTAACAATACGGATGTATGTAAAAGTGCTAAGAGTGCAGCGGTGCAGACACAGATATTTGGTTTTGCGGGCGGCGTTACAGTGACAGATGAAACCTGTGAGCTACTTAAATTAAGCCGTTCTCTGTACGGCATGGGCATGAAGGTAGCAGGGGTTAGCCTACTCTGTACAGACCATAGAGTATTTGATGCTATGTGGATGGCGGGTACGCCCTGCCCGTACAAAGGTAAGATAGGAAATGAGGCAAGGGTAGCATGGGAGGCTAATCCAAAGGACGCACCAGAAGGGAACACTGTGCTAGTTGTGGAGGAAGAGCATACCCACTCAGAGCGAGATGAAGATTATGAGTTCCCAGACGAGTATAACTACGGTGATTAAATGGTTTGCTTTTGTCTGTGTCATTCTGCTTTCGTTTAGCTCTGTAGCAGAGGAAACGGAGATTGTAACCGGACAAGAGACTAGCCCAAACTACATACCTGAGATGAGTGAGTTTACCAGATCAGGCGGGACTAACACAGGCGGTGGTAGAGGATGCGCTTCAGGAAACTTCTGCACTGCAGGTACACAAGGGCCGGGAGGGGCGTATACAAGCACATTTGATTTAGAAGATAACATGACCCTAGATCAGATTAATCGCGGTTTTGCTATGGACTACGGTGTGGATGTCGAATCTCACCCAAGTAACTCTGTACTATCTTCATGTGTCAATGGCAATGTCATGCAGACCAGCGACTGTCGCGACATATTTAATCTTACAGTTACGCTACTAGATATAAACAACGTAGTGCATAAATTTGAACATGAGGTTGAGCTAGATTTTACAGGGGAACGCTCTTTTGCTTTTTCTCAAACTATACCAGAAAACAACTTTACAGGACTAAAGGGGGAGTTTGAGTTATTCGGCATAGATGCCGGGTTTTCAAGTGGGTTTTTCGGTCCTCGATTTGACAACCCCTTCCTCACTACGACTTTCGATCTCGTTACTATTTTAGAGACAGAGGTGCTTAGTATCATTGATTTGCAGGAGCAAGTTGAGGTTGTAGATATACAGGAGATAAGTGTAGAGATTGAGCCTGCAGCACCGGAAGAAGTAGAAGTAGCCACAGAAATAGTGGTTGAAGAGATTGAGACTGTAGAGCTAGAGATAGAGGTGCAGCAGCCTGTAGAACCAGAGGTTGCACAAGAGGAGATGGAAGTTAGCGCAGAGGTTGAAGAAGAAATACAAGAAGCGGAGGTAGCAGAGCCGGAACCCGCCACTGAAACTGCTAGCACTGATGAGCCAGAGGAACAACAGGAGGAGCAGTCTGAACCCGCCCAGAAGAAAGTCGTTGCTCAAAAGGTCAAAGAAAAAGTTGCCAAGAAGATCATGGGCAAGATGAATGACAAGAGCAAGTATGACTCGACTAATCAAGTGAGGACATTAGCCGTCATGGGCGTTCTTGGTAACAGCCGTAGCTTCTTTAGCGCACAGGCTACACTGCAAGACACTCCCGGCTTCTTTAGCGGGGCTACCATACCAGATGGCAGCATACCTACAAACAATACAGCGCAGTACCTGATGTTTGGTGGCAGCAATCAGGCACACTCTCAGATGGCGGAGGACCAATGGCAGAGGTAGAAGTTGGTGGAGTAAAGTTTAAAGGTGGCAAGATGATGGTTTTGCTTACTATGCTGTCTACCGCAGGTGGTGCTTTGTGGGCTGGATTTGAGTTTTACAAAGACTACATGGACATGAGCGAAAAGATACAAGAATACTCTGCACCAGATTTATCTGGCTTCGATAAGAAGTTAGCTGTGCTAAGACAAGACATGGATAATCTCAAAGAGCTAGAGAAGATTATAAAACAGTCAGCCTCAGATGCTAGAGATTATGCAAGGGACATAAAAAACGATTTAAAAGACGAGATTGTACGAACAGAAAAATTAGTCGAGGGGGTAGATCGTAGAACTAAGACTATACAAGATGAAGTTCGTAGCATGATAGATAAAGAGAATGATCGTAACAGTACCCTGCGAGATAGAATAAACTCTCGCATGGATAGTTTAGATGATTCTCTATCTAGTAAGATGAAAGCATTGCAGGAAGAAACAAACGCTAAAATTAAAAAAGCATTAGACAATCCTCTTTCTAATATGCGGAAATAACTTGACTTTTTCTTTCAAGTAGGGTATAATACTATGGACCTAAGATCACCTGATGGACTAAAAAATGCTACTGATACTGTAATAGCTACTAGCTTAGTATCTACGCCGCTTTGGTTGCAATGGGTGGAGCAGGGCCTTCAACTATTTATGTTAGTTGGTGGCTCTGTGCTTTTAGCCTTTAGGCTCTGGGCCATGATTAAAGAAAGGAAAAGCAAGCGAGATGGAACTTAATATTACAGAAAATCTAATGAAGGTGCTGGTACGTCAGCGTGACGTTGCAATGACTAAGTGTGCAGAGCTAGAAGCGAAGCTAGTTGCTGTTAGTCAGAAGCTAGCTGAGTACGAAAATAAAGAACAGGCCGAGGATTTGTTCACAAACAAGGAATAAAACATGGCAGAGGAAGAAACTGTAGAACAGCAGTCTGAAGACCCCGGACAAAGATTGAGGGCGGAAAGGACTTCAAAGGCTGTTGAAAAAGTAGAGGAGCAGGCGGGTGTTGATCAAGAGCCGCAGCTTCCTAGTGCTGGAATTGTTGCTCCTACTCTTGCTCAAGAGCAGCCGGGAGAAATAATTGGCGCTCCTGATGTCGCCCCTATAAGAGACACGCCCACATCTCTTTTATCAGAGGCAGGCTTAGAGGTTCCAAAACCCTCCGCTGCACAGGCTGCAGAGGCACAAACTTTTGTAGACTCAAATACACCTGAGTATGAGGCAGCAAAAGGTCAGGTGTCAAGTCAATCTCTTGTAGGTGATATACAGGGTGCAGTTTCTGCAGAGTCTGTAGCACAGGCGCAGACTGAACAGCTTGACGAAAGAGCTACTGTTCAATTTCAAATTGGAGAGTTGTTTAAAAGCCTAGAAGAGGGAAAACCCCCTCCTGCATGGGCCGCTCCTGCTGTTCGTAAGGTTACGGCCATGATGGCCCAGAGGGGGCTAGGAGCGTCCTCTATGGCTGCTGCAGCAATACAGCAATCTATCATGGAGTCAGGCATTCCAATCGCCTCTGCTGACGCTGCACGTTACGCCGCCATACAGACACAAAATTTAAACAATAAACAACAGACCGCTCTGCAAAATGCCATGACGTATGCTGCTATGGATAAAGCTAATCTTAGCGCACGTCTGCAAACTGCAGTAAATAACGCACAAAGCTTTCTAAAAATGGATATTCAAAATCTAACCGGAGAGCAACAGCTACAGACCATTGATCTGCAGTCAAGGTTTCAAAAGCTAGTATCTGACTCTGCACAGGAGAATGCTGTTAGACAGTTCAATGCGAAGTCAGAGATGCAGGTAGATCAGTTTTATGCTGAAATGGGAGTGCAGATTGATAATGCTAATTCAAACAGATTAGCCGCTATTCGAGAGTTTAACGCAGACAGTGAAAATACTGGCTCTCGATTTTTGACTCAAGTTCAAGCTGCTAGGGATACTTTTGACTCTAAGCTATCTGCAGAGATTGATCAGTCGAACGCTGTTTGGCGTAGAAATATCAATACAGCCAATACAACTACACAAAATGAAACAAACAGAATTAACGCAGCAAACCTGTTAAACATAAGCCAAGAACAACTAAACAAGCTGTGGCAGGAATACAGAGACGATGCCTCATGGATTTATAATTCTGTAGAGAACGCTGCACAACGCGCACATCAAATAGCACTATACGGTCAAGATCAAGACTTTCGTAAAGAAATGTACGAGACAGAAGTTTTGGTAGATACTTTTTCATCAATAGGTGACGCTGTTATGGTAACAGTTTTTGATGAAGTTGCAGGTTTGTTTGAATCATAAGGAGGGCACAGTATGTCAGATAGTAATTTATTTAATCAGCATCAAAGTTACTTTGGAGCGGGATATCCAGACCCAGACCTTTCATTTGATACCCCAGAAGAATTTATAAACTTTGGGGTTGATGTTAGCCCTTGGGATCCGTTTTTTCAAGATACTGTAGGCAGCGGGATCGAATTTTATGAGGACGATGTTTACGATAATTCATTAATTCAACAAAGACTAGATGTAGACTTTGACGCCAATAGAGATTTTCTAGGCGAAGAAAAGTTATCTTTTATGTCAATGGGCGCTGATCCATATTTGGATGTTGCCCTGCCTCTACAACAGCGGGGAGTTGTAGGCGCAGATTTTCTTGAAAATATAGGTTATCTAGAAGATAATTATTTTGCAATGAGAGAAGATGTAAGAGAGTTAGATCAAAAAAGGGCTTCAGGAAGCATACTTGGAAAGTTAGTGAAAGGTGCAAAAGCCAGAAACAACGCTAGGAAACAACCCGGACGCCAGCGCCCTAAACTAAGGAGTAGAACTTCTCCTCCTTCAGGAACAGGCAGAAGTAATGAGCAAGCGACACGGGCAAGAGCAGCGAGAACACAAGCAGACAGAAATGCTCTTAAAAAATTAGTTGAAGGAGCTTATACCTCTAATACTATTAGGTCAGGCGGTGCAGAAGATGTTTCACGGCGGTTTCAGGTTGCACAAAAGATAACTCCTAGAGCGCAGCGGCTTTCTATCTACTCGACTAAAACATAGGAACTTATTATGGCTTATACACAAAACATAGACTTGAACGCTTTACTAGGTGGGATGGAAGAAGAGGGTAATCCCACTAAGCGGCCAAAGGATATAGATTTCTATGATGCTCCAATTCCGGGTCAAAGCTGGACTGACGAGCCGGGTCAGTGGGCTTGGGAAAGACCTGCGCGAATTGTTGACCCCGTAGAGGCTTTTGACTTTACGGTTGAGAAAATAGAAAACAATCCTGTGGGTAAAGAAGAGTTTAAAAAACTTATGTGGATGGGCATACCTATTGAGGCCATAGTAAATACAATTTCTTTTGGAGGATTTACTACAGGCACATGGAGTGCAGATACTGCAGAAATAATAAAGTTACCACTGTCAATGTATTTTGCGGCTGTTGCACAAGAAGAAGAGATTCCTGCAACTCTATACAATACTCATCCAAAAGATCAGGAAGAACGTGGTGTCATTCCAGATGAGACGGTGTTTAAGGTTATGAGACAAATGCGGCCCGATAATTATCAAGCTGTAACTGAGGGTCTTCGACTACAGAAACAAGATATTGAAGACATGGAGCTAGAGGAGTTTATGAACAACATGCCTAAAAGCTTTATGGATACGGAGGTATAGATATGGTTTTATTTCTTGCTGCAGCCCTTGGAGGAGCCGCTAAACGGTACAGTCAGATGGCTGATGAAAAACGTCTAGAAGAAAAAGAGGAAGCTAGACTAAAAGAAGAAAGAGCTTATGAAACTCAGAAAGCTAGACGAGATGCTATATTGGATGCAGAAAAAGCTCGTATAGAATACGAACGTAAACGAGATTTACAGGTGCAAGAACAGGGGTTGATTCAGCAAAGAGAACTTGCTGTTCAAAGGGTTAGAGAAGAAGGTCTTGGTACGCGCTTAACAACAAAAGAAGAAGGTCTTGATAAGCGGCTAAAAACAACCGAGGGGGGAAAAGACAGAAGGCTAAAAGAAAGAATTATAAGCGAAAGAGAATTTAAGACATTAGCAGCAAATACTCAAGTAGAGCTTGCTCAGTTAGCTCTTGAAGGAAAAATTGAGTTGCAGATGTCAGATGAGGCGTTGAGAGAGTTTCTTCAAAAGCAGAGACTAAAGTTTGAAGGGGAGCAAAGAGACCTAGACAGACTGAATAAACAAAATATAGCATCAACAAAACGCACAATTGAGGCACAACTGAGAAGGGCAGAGGAGGCTAAGAATGAGTATCAGTTTATTCCTCTTGGTGAGTCACCAGACGAAGAGATGGAAGGAGCAACAGAGTATCTCCTTAGAGGGTCATATAATAGTGGAAAACGCGGACTGACAACGGGAGAGAACTCGGCACAGCTTCTTGCAGAGCTTAATAAAAAACTAGAAGACCCTTCAGTTCTTGCAATGGTCACTGAAAAGATGTCCTCTGATCCAGAGATGAAAAGGGAAGTGCTTTCTCTCGTAAACACTCTAACCACAGACTATTACAACAGAACTAAAAGTGTATCACAAAATGGTCAGGTTAGGTTTAATCCTATATTTCATTCGCCAGATCAGCCAAATGGCGTTGATAAAAAGGGTTTTGGTAACATAGCCAAACTTCCCGGTGTTCGTGAACGCTTTTGGAGAATGGTTTCAACAGACTCTGCCGTTAGTGGTTCTGCAACTGATGAAGGGAGAGTTGAGTTAGAGGTAAGTAACAACGGAACTGCGAGGCCAGTTCGACCGCAAAGTGATAACACTAATATAAATTTAATAACAAATCCTGATATTAAAGCGAAACTTATTGCTAACAGAGTGCCAAATGAAGATGTAAGCCCTGAAACTGTTGCTGAGTTTAATGCTTTTATTGAAGACCCGAATATGGTTGTTATAGCTCTTCAGACAGGCGCTTCACAAAACCCTACAAATGTTAAATTAGCTGCAGATAGATTTAGACAAAACCAGCTTGAGGGTAATCTTCAAGACACTGAAAAGGTATTGGAAAAGTCTTCGGCACTGTTTAGCTTCTTTAAAGCAACTGCTAATCAGTCTCGGCCTGTGGCACCCAGAAGTCGCTCTGAAAATATGGCGGCAATGTTGCAAACAGGTTCAGCTACTACGCCTACAGACAAATTTAAAAAGATATCTGAAAGCGCAAAGAAAGCGGCTATCTTAGGTAGGGCAAAGTTCTTAGGCGCACAAAATCTGTCTCGCACTCTAAATAAGATAAGAGAGATTGAGAGAAACCGTGACTCTAGTCAAGGTGCAGTCAATGATGTTAGAGCGTTCATAGAAGGAGCCTTTGGGCAAACAGGACAGTTAAGACAAGCTGCTAATCTTTTTGCTAGTCAGTTTGATTTATCTGGTGATTCTCTGTTTAGGGTTCAAAGCACGTATACTGACGTTCAAAACTATTTAAATTTTGGTGATGCAAGTAATCCATCAGGTATCCTCGCTGGAATGAAACAGCAGCTTCTCAGATTAGCCGCCTATCAAATGGCCCTTACCTATCAAAGCGCAAGCGATAAGATTACGGATGCAGACGTTGCTCGTTTTGAAAGAATGTTGAATAGGGCTATTATAAGTGGGCAACAGTTTGAAGGACAAATTGCTAACTTCTTAGAAGACTCAAACTTTCAGCTTATGAAAAACTACGGGTATGCAAATACTACAGTTGAAGATGAGTATGGAAATATTGTTGCAGCGCAGAAACTAGATGCTTTTGCAACAAGGTTAGGCAATGAATCTGCAAGGTCATTGATTTTAGGCGCACGAAGAGGTGACGAGACGCCTGCTCCTGCAAGACAGCCTACTTTTGAGCAGCGGTATACTAAACGTATATTTGATACCTTTAAACCCGTGGGAGATTTACAAAGTTTTATACCTAGCTTTTTAAACAATGTTAAAGCTAATGTCGCGGCCCAAAGAATAACTGGTGCAAACGCTGAACAAACTGAAAATACTGTAGGCGATGATTCAGACATAAGTATTGTTGCTTCGCAGCCACTTGAAAATCAAGATGCCTTTCTCATTAAAGCTAAGGTTACAAAGAATGATCAAGTAATTGAGCATTTCTTTAAATTAAGAACTGAAGGTAGTGGCAGAGGATTTAGGTACTTCATAGAAGATATAGTGCCTGCAGATATTTCTTCTCCTCAATCAAATGCAATGGGCGGAGTTATTAGCTCCTTTGCTAAATCAGTAGCTGCAAGGAAATAGTATGGTCGATCTTAATCAGTTTATTAGAGATCAAGGGAGTGTTTTAACTCCTAATGAAACTAATGAAGATGAGAACACAATATTTTCTCCACTGGGAGAGTTTGCGCCACAGCCAGAGGTTGAACCGCCCCCGGTTAGCCGTGCCGTTGCTCCTGAGATTAGGTCTGCGATAGAGGCTCAACCACCACGACCTGAAGCCCCTCCCTCAGAGATTAACGTCCTTGCGCCTCAACCAACGGAGACGCCTGTAGAGGCAGAAGAAAGACAGAGAATACGCTCTCAAATCCAACGCCGTCAGACTGAGGAAGCTGTTAGGCTGGGAACGCAGCGACCTCTCTCTGATCTAATTGCTTATCCAAACGCACCCACACTGGACACTCAAGAGAATAGACTTTTTTATAGCAAAAGTGCTGCAAAAGGTCTTAGTGAGGCAGAGGCTAGAATTAGACAAGCTTTTTATCTAGGAGATAAAAGAAAATTCCGTGCGTCTGACGGCACGGAGATTACTGTCATAGAAGCGGAGTTGGCGCAGAGTATTTTGGATTCTTTGCAGACTGTTCGTAAAAAAAGAATATCAAAAGGCATTACTGGAGATAAAGATTCTTTAGTAGGTTTGTCAGACACACAGCTAATAAACACTGCTAAACAGATGGCAAAACAGTTTGGAGGAGAAGACCCCTCTCTAGCTGCAAAAACAGCAGCACTGTATTCGGGTACTGGAGGTCTTGTTCGAGATATTTCTGGATTGCTTGGAATGGCAGCGCAATCTCCCATCTCTGGTCTTAGGATACTAGAGGCTGTAATTGATGACGACATTGATATAAGCAAAACTCTTGAGAGAGAATACACAAACTTTGGTGAGATGTTTGACGGTTTTGCTGAAGCTACAAATCTACCCAAGACTACAAAAGTTATGCAATCGTTTGTAAAACAATTTGGAATAGATGTAGATGAAGATGTTGCATCTGAAATTTTAAGGCAGGGCAGGAGCAGCGCAACTTTTGCAGACAGAAGTGCAGAATTTTTCTTAGAAGGTGCAGGATTTTTAGGACTATTTAAAGGCGTCAGCATAGTAGGTGCGTTGAGACAATCTGCAAAATTAAATAAGTTTACCAAGGCTAATTCTAAGGAACTCTTAGGAAGACAGGTGGACAATATCGGTCAGGTTAGTCCAGATGAAGTTATGCTTATATCCCGTAGCCTTGCAGAAAAAGAAGTTAAAAAAGGCTTTATTCCTTTTGTCGTCAGGACGTTTGGAAGAAACAGCGACGCGATTAAAAACTTTAGATTAGACCGTAAAACTCAAAAACTATTTAAAGTTTCTTCAAAACGAGTGCTTGCTCAACAGGCTAAGAAAGCAGGCATGTCAACAAGAGAGTACAGAAAAAAACTATTTGCTGACACAAGACTTGAGTACAAACAGGCTCAAACAAATTTGAATAAAACAGAAAGGGAGTTAGCCGCTGCGATAAAAGGTGATAAGCCGCAGGATGCTATTGATGAAATACGTCGAAGACAGCTTGATCAAATGGAGCAGGTCAACATTAAGTATACTCAAATGTACACTCTTAAAAATGATCTAGCTCCGATCCTCAACAGGGACAATAAAGAACTTTTATTGGGAGAGGTGTATCTTAGTCTTGCTTTAGGAACAGCTTCAAGCGTTAGGGGCGTAGAAGGCACTCTTCTTGAACCTATTTTAGGTTTGGGTGGCGCTCTATCGGGGGATAGAATTGTGCGTCTGTCTTCATCAATAAGTAGAAACACTGCTTTAGCTGGAGCTAAAACTGTTCAAAACAGACTATCTTCATTTGGTGTTATTGCCAATAAGATACCAGAACAGACTCTTGTTAGGTACATTCTAGGTAAAGATGTTGCTTTTGAAGGGTACACAAATAGCGCAGGACAATTTGTGCGTCTTTCTAGATCAGAAAGAAATGCCCTAAACGCTATTGATCAAAATCTAAACGCTCTGAGTCCAGAGGGTAGAGCGGCCATAGCAGAGGAAGCTGTATCACTAAAAGAACTGTTTGGAAGGTTGGAGAGAGCAGGTCTTGACACGAATGAGTTTAGCGAAGCTGCGGCTGTGATTGCGCTTGTGGCTCCACTACGTGCAGTATCAAACGAGTTGACGGACAAGCTTGCTCTAGACTTAGGCTCTAAATCTTATCTGCGAGATTTTGTTCAGATCGTTGAAAATGATTTAGAAGTGTCTAAAGCTGTTGAAACTTTGAGCGATTATATTAACAGAACTCTACCAAAGATAGACGCAAGCAGCGTTGAAGGACAGGAGCTTGCAGCTATATTTAAAGGCTTGCAGGATTTTGTTAAAAGACAAGAAACAGATATTAAAGCGAGATCCGATAAAGCTGATGTAATAACTCGAAGAATAATAAAAGCAATTGAAACAGGTCAAGAAGACCCATTCAGAGACTTCAACATGCCTGACATGCCTACTGAAAGACTTTTAGAGTTGTACACAGAAATAAGAAATGACTTTTTGGAGCTTAGTGCTAGATACGGAGATTTGCCAAACACAGTAGCTGCCAAAGAACAGGCTAAAAAAGCAAGGCTAGATGTGGAACTTAAAGTGCGTGATCTCAACGCGGCTGAGAGAAATTTGTCTGCAGAAAAATCAAAAGACAGGATGGCTATACTTGCATTTAGCCGACACAATGCGGTCAAATCTAGGTTTGACACTGAGTACAATAACTTTTTTAGAGGCGAAGGTGATATGTCTCTAGACACTGATGCGCTGTTTGATTTGATTGAGGAAGTGAACACAGCCGATGCTCTTCGTAGGGGCGCAGACATTTCATCTTTGGGTAAGCTTTCTAGTCAGGAGCAAATAGCTTTGTTTAGTAGAAGCACAGAATTACCGGCTAATCTTAGGCTTCTTCAACAGTCTTTTAACACTCAAGCAAAACAAATAAACAATAAAACCATAGACCAAATAATTGAGGATCAAGAGTTAGACTTATCACGCGGTGAAGTTCTAAACAGAGTTAAAACTCTTTTAAAAGATGATGGCATAGAACGCCCGTCTGATGTTGAAATATATGGTAAGTTAATTTCAATAGGAGAAGAGGGTACTGTTTTAAGGTTTGAGCCTCAAGTTGGCCCTGCGGGTGAAATCATTCGCCCGGTGCAAGAGTTTGTAAGCGAACCTCCCGTTGATCAAATTGAATTTAAATTACGAGATGTCCATAATGTAGGAGTTTATGCGAGATCACAAGCGAGAAGGTTAGAAGATAGGGCTGGTCCACTGCGACCTGAAGACAGGAATGCAATAGAAGCTTTTAAAAGGCTGTCAGATTTAGCTAATAGTGGTATACAGAATGGCCTAACTGACGAGGCGTATCAGGCTTACAAAAATATAGGTGCGCGATATAAGACTCAATACTCAGATAGATTTTATTCAAACCGACAAGTTACAAAAGCAATCTTTGATTCTAAACCAAAAAAGCTAACTGGACCCAGAGTACCCGGACAAGATTTTGATTATAAGTCAGCGGCAACGTCAGACAATTGGGATTTTTTAGATTTGTCAAAAATTAAATCTCAAGAGGATTTGGACGACCTCGCACGTAATCTTGAAAACATGTTTGGAGAGTTTGATGAGTCCGGTGCGTTTGTAGGAATTGATCCAGAGTATCAAGATCAACTTCAAACTGTACTAAGAAAAATGTTTTACAAGGGTGCAGTTGATCAAGGATTTATTAAAGCTAGAGGCACTGTAGATATTGGAGATACTCCTATCTCTGAGCTTGATAAATTTGATGTTAAAGGGACGCAAAGAAGTCTTGATGATTTTGAAGTTTATGACTCTGTAAAATTAAGCGATAAAAAAACTCAAGAGTATTTTGAGTATTTTGATAGGACTAACCAACTATTTCAAAAGTTTGGTATATCTACTGATGATGCAGGGTTAAAAACATCCTTGGTATCTCTCGCTGATAGAAATAGAAGCGTTAGTCAGCTAATGGATAACATGGATGCTGATGTTAAAGAATTAGTTGAAAAGATAGTAAAAACAGATGGCATCGCACAGGCTGAATTAAAACGAGATTTAGCGAACAGCATTGAGGGGCAGCTAGCAAACGCAGCCGGGGCGCAGGGTAACGCTACGCTCTTTTTGGACATTCTTAGAACTAATCTAAAACTAGCAGATGAGTCAGCTAGCGGATTAAACCGCATGGACGATCT
>Ga0209645_1000751_pt1 | contig 16609 bp, 19 predicted proteins | sample ETNvirenome_6_30_FD_184070 | JGI IMG/M metagenome (GOLD analysis project Ga0209645, IMG submission 184070) | Marine viral communities from the Pacific Ocean - ETNP_6_30 (SPAdes) (version 2) | ecosystem: Environmental > Aquatic > Marine > Oceanic | place: Pacific Ocean | collected 2013-06-19
ATGCTTTCTGACCAGTATTTATATCTTTAATTTTACCAAAACCTAGATTCTTAAATACTTCATCTTGACTTCTTTTATAGATATCTTTCTTTACCGTATCAGTAAGCTTCGGGTAAGCAGACTTTAAAACAGACCTTATGTCCTTACCTTCTTCTATAGGTTTGATATTTGAAATAATTGAATTAAAATTAGCTTCAAACGTTTTTGCCTCTGATTGTTTTTCGCCCTTTTGCTCTTTAGTTGCTGGTGGTGGAGTGCTTGAAAAATCAAAATTACCTCCAGAAGGATTAAGGCTAGATGATTCGGTAGCACCAGCCTCACTTACTCCCTGAGAAGAAAACGTTATAGCGTTACTCCAAAAATCTACCAAACCTTTAACGTAAGTCCTAACTCCCTCCGGTAACACATTTAAAGCATTTTCCCCTATGTTATTTAAGGCTTTAGAAATGTTCTCTGTAATGTAATTTATTTGAGATTTTTGCGATCCTTGATACTTCTGTCTTTCTTGAAGTTGATCTCTAGATATAGCTAATTGCTCTATAGCTGAGTAATACTGAGGGTTTTCCTTCCTAAATTCACTTAAAGAATCTAAGACTTTACTTGTACTCATATCAAAGGGCCGCTTACCGCTTTCTATGTACTCAGCTCTATTTCGATCTTCTAGTTCAACAATAGCAGGTTGCCTTGGTTTAACTCCAGATAAGTCAAATCGCTCACCCGCAAAAGCTTTATCGCCTACTTGAACTTCTCCTCTAGTAACAGAACCAGGAATACTAGGTTGATTTGGACTTGTTGCTGATTCTACAATCTGCTTTGCGCTTTTAGTGAACTTATTAAAATCATTAATAGCTTTTATCTTTTGGTCGCGAGGTAAACCCTTGAGATACTCTCTACCCTTTGCATTTAAAATTGCAACAGGTTCACTTGCTTTTATTTCAGAGATATTTGCTACATCTATCATGCCTTCATACTCTTTAGGTATACTTAGCTTTATTGATTTTCTTACAACGTTTCCTACTTCAATCTCAATAGGTTCACTCTTAATAGTAAAATCTTCTGGTGTTTTTCTAGGTTGACCTGCGGTAAAAATCCCTAATTCCATATCTACAAGCTTATCAGCTTGTTTACGCAATTCAGCATTGTCTGTAGTATTATTTGAAAGCTCAATTAGTTTTGCGGCTACATTAGCTTCTTTCTTTGCTTTACTAAAAGCTATCCCTTTATAGTTTAGCCCATATTTTTCATTAGCATCCTTTAAAATCTGCTTTCTATCCTTACTATAAGCATCCACAAAGTTATTATAAACTGAACCACCTTTAAGTAATTCCGATTGCATTCTATTTAGGATTATTTTGTTATCAAAAAGAGATTCCCTTGTTAATGTTTCAAATTTTTCTTTAAGATCTGGATGCTCTTTGATAATGCTAGAAATACCATCTACCGTCTTTACATTTTCCACAGATAAAAGTTCTCCAAAAGTATTGCCGCTTTTATCTTTTTCATTAAGGAACCCATTAATAGACACAAGCAAATCACTGTCGTTAGCTTTTCTGATTAAATCTGCATTTCTGATTGTGTCATCTTTTAACTTTTTCAACCTATTAATAACCTTAACGTCACTTTGATATTTTGCGGTAAGTGGATCTATCAACTCCCTTATTTTACTAAAAGCAGCATTAGCCGTTAAGTTTTGACTGACTATATTGTTTAAACCTTCCCTTAACTCAGGAAAATCTTGCTCAATAGCTCTCCTGTAAGTAGCAGTTTCTTCAGCTTCGTATGCCTTGTTTCCATTTTCAATTCCTTCCAGATGATCCTTAAGGAGTTTAAACACGGTATCTGATCTATTTGAGGGTGTTTTATCTAAAAATTCCTCTACTGGTCTTAGGGGATGACCTTTAGAGAAAACATAATCGCCATTCTTTAAAGTTTTATTTGCAGCCAATATTTCTTTGGTGCTTAAATCTTTTATACCGTTTTCATAAGCAGAATTTAATTGAAAGGTCTCTTGATTTCTTAAAAAACTCCTAGACCTATTCATGATACTGGTAGACTGAGCTACCGTTAGTAAACCGCTATCTAACATACCATACACATGAGCTGTGTACCTTTGACTTCCAGCCGAAAACTCATTAAGGTCTTTTGCTTTTCTTATATTTTCCTCCAACTTAAACAACTCAACCATACTACTAGACGTACTTTTATTTGCTAGATCGGCGTTTAGAAGTACGTTCTTTTCAGAATCTAATATATTTCTTGCATTTAAAGCGATAGGCTTTAAACTTTCTCTTTCGCTAGATATGGCATTATAGGCAGGTCGTAATTGTTTTAGTTCAAACTCGTTCTTTAACTTAGGGTCAGATATAGAATTCCACTCTTTAAGCTTAGCGTCAGCAAAACTTATAGCATTGGACAACCTAGTTTTCTCATTTGTTTCATTTAACTTGTCTACAGCAGTAGTTATTTCATCTACAGCTTGCCCTACCATACCAACAGTTTGTGCATCGGCAGCCATAGCTTGACCAAAGCCAGTAGCAGTATCTAAAGATATACCCCTAACCTGACCTACTTGCCTAAACCCTGCGCTACCTGCATCCGATATCAAACCTACACCCACATTAGGGTTAGGAGATGCCTGAGGTAATGAAGCTACAGGTGCTCTTCTTGCTACTATTTCTTGTATAGATGCCATTAAAGAATACCTCCTCGACCAAATGCCCTATTGCTAAAGGTTCTTGGATCGGTAGATGGAATAGAACCGCCAGTACCAGTGCTAGTACCAACACCAGCTTTAGCGCCAGCTTTAGCACCAGCCCCACCAGTACCAGCAAAAGCTGGAGCCATTGCAGTAGCTGCGCCAGTAATACCTTTTATCAATGCCTGTCTACCCTGAGCTTTAAATTGAGCAGCCTTAGCTTGACCCTGCATAGTGTTTTGCATAGCAGCAATCGTGTTATTGTGCATAGCTATTTGTGTTTTAGTTCTTTGCATTGCAGCCTCAGAAGCTATGTTCTGTAACCCTACAGCTTGATTAAACTTAGCGTTAGCTATTTGACCACGCATATCACTTTCCAAAAGCTGACCTCTTAACTTTAAGCCATTAACCTGTTTAGCTAGCATTGATTGCTGAACCAATCTTACTATTAATGGGCTACCCTCGTTAACTGAAACTCCAGTAGCTCCAGCTTTAGCTGTGGTAGTACCAATGCCAGCCCTACCATAAAAATCAGCAAACTGAATCTGTAGTTCATTGTCTACAGCCTGTCTTCTGTATTGTTCTTTTAAGCCATCTATTTGGCCCTGACCTACTGCAATCTGTAACTGAGCCTGTCTACCTAACTGAGCTAAGGCTATTTGATCTTGATAGGCTAGTATTTGGTTGTTTTGACCAGTGACTTGGTTGTTGAAAGCAGCAGCCTGAGCAGCAGACTTAGCGGAAGCGTTACCAGCTTTCATTCCACCCATGCCACCAACTAAAGCTCCCGTTGCAGCAATACCCATGCCTATAGGCCCACCTACAGCAGCCCCTATTAAAGCACCGCCAGCTCCAGCAGCTTCAGTCGCCATTACGCTACCCTCGAAAACATATATTGATTAGAACCATCCATACCATAACCTCTTAGTTCGCCCTCGTATTCAAAGTTTAAAAACTGGGCATACTTAGCTAACTCAGGATTTCCAGCCTTAGTGATTGCCTGTAACCTTCTGAGCTTGTATTTTCTTATAATATAGTTCATATACTTTATAGCTTGCTTAGTTATAAAAATATAGTTTTCCCTGAAGTACTGAGACCCTATCATCCAACTTTCACCTACACCTTCCCACAACATAGACACTCCACCTACCAATACTGGTTTACCGTCTACTAATATTGTTACTGGTTCTGGTGTATCCGCCATTATCATCTTGTGCCAAGCTCTATAATCTTTGTTTATCTTTTCGTAAACCCCTTGCTCTAACGGTCTTAAGTAACCCATTAAAGCTTCTAAATGCCAACCTTCATAAGGAACTAATTCTTTTTTAATCCCCAACATTTAACTCCTGAGTAACAGATAATAATGTCATCTTAACGGGATCGCTTTGAGTAATTTCAGTTTCTACTTCATTATCTGAATAACCTAAAGCAGTTATATCTTTAACACCCGTAAAGCTAGGAGGTGGCTCTTGAGCTAAATCTGCACCAGTACGAAATGTCAAAGCATGACCGTTAATAGTTAAAGCATTCGTTTCATGTAGTTGAGCTACAACCCTGTTAACAGATCGCTGCCTACCAACTATCTTACCGTCAGTTAAAGCAAACTCAGGTAACAACAATTTAACACTACCCGAATAAGCTAACCCTACAGTACCACTTGTTATAGCTTCGCTAGCAGTAACAGCACCAGAGGCTACCGTTTTAGTCTCCAAAACCCTGCCATTGTTACCAGTAATTCTAACAGATTTTCCTTCCAAATGATCTAGCCCCGATAAAGAAGTAGTACCTAGTTTAGCTGAAACATTTGCTATCGTAGCTGTCCCTTCAGCAGTATGGTAAAACCCTATAAAGCTACTAGTAGTTGATGCCTTAAATCTAATAAACCTTTCACCTACAGGTAGCGTCAAATCGTTGACTATTTGAGTTCCACCAGTAGCAGTACCTATCCTACATATAACAGGATTTTCAGATACCGTCAAAGTTATAACATAATCACTATCCACAACCGTAGTAATTGATTGCTCTGCCCAACCATAAGCTGAGGTTGATGTAGACAGTAAATCCATCTTGCTATTCGTATTCCAAGCAATACTTCCAGTAGTTGCCGATTTATCCGTCCAACTAGTAATATCAGTAGCAAAAGTTCCGTTGGTCAAAAGCTCAGGGTTTGATGTAGTAAAAGTTAAGCCTGAGTCTACAAACATATCTCTATCTAAATATTCAATATACCTTCTTTGAATACCACCAATGCTTCTTTTAACAACAGCCCATACCAAGTCTTCTTCGTTAGGTGGGTCAGGTATTACTGCAACGCTTTCAAATAAACCTTCAGTAGTATGCTTATGCCAAGCTATTACCTTTTGATCTCTATCATAAGTCATAGCAGCTATAGAGCCTGAGTCTAGAACAGTCCAGACTATAGTATCTAGCTCTTGCTGGTAATCCATATCCACGATACCGTCAGATGTGCTTTCTCCACTACTAGTTATATCTTCAGCTACAATAGTTAAGTCTGGTGCAACAAAGCCATCTACGTTTAAATCAAAAATAAGCTGTCTTACTTTTCGTCCTGTCCTTTGTGCGAACAGCACAGCACGACCAACAATAACAGGATCGACATTGTTACTGCCATGATTCGTTTCCCTAGTAATAATTACATTGGCAGGTGTGACAGCAGCACCATTTGCGTGAAGTCTAAACTCAGATCCAACTGTACCAATGAGCATTGAGTCAGAAGATTTAAGCCATTTAATTACGTTTACATCATTTGCTGCAAATACATACTCAAGACCTTCATTGTCTAGAGCCGTACCCTGATCCATGTTTTCAAAGTCACCAGTTTGAGAGGCCCATATCTTTTGAGGATCAGTATTAGACCCACCCCACCATAGCCTTTCCTGAAAGAAAGTTACCGCAGAAGGGTTTTTATTATTTCCATCGGAGCCAGTGCCAGCAGAGCCAGCGCAATAATCGGAAGGGAAGTTACTACCAGTAAAACTAACAGATGTAATACTCCAAGCTGTATGAGAACTTCGTGTAATTTTTCTAGGTGCATAAGATGGATGAGCTATATATAGGGTGTCAGCGTCTTGAGCGAACTTGAGATCAAATATATCTGTAGAAGTATAAGGCGTGACAACCTCTATGGGTTCACCGCTAACTGAGTCTATTACCTGTCCCTCGTCCTTATATATCCGAAAATATAAATGACCAAATTCTAGAACATACGCTTGAGTTGTTGAAAATTCAAATCGTTTTAAAAATATTTCTTTCGATTCCGTTGCCTTACAAACAACAGTATCTATAGTATGAGTAGCACTAGTTGTATGATAGAAGCCTATAAAACTACTAGTAGAACTAGCGGTAAAATTAACCGTTCTAGCACCAGTAGTTAAGGTTAGGTCAGACATTACATCAGTACCACCAGTAGCCGTTCCGACCCGCATCTTGACGCTACCAGTTCCAACCGTTACAGTAAGCTGGTATTGTTGTCCTGCTACAGTAGTAATACTTTGTTCTGCCCAACCATAATTACTAGCATCCGTAGATACTATGTTCATTAGGTTTGTTGCATGAGCTATACTTCCTGAACCTACAGATTTATCAGTCCAACCAGTAATGTTAGAACTGAAAGCACCATTAGTAATAAGCTCACCTCCGGTTTGGAACACCTTGCCCTCAGCAACATAATGAAAGCCACCACGCTTAGTAATCCCACCATGAGGCAAAACCTTTACATTCGTTAGGGTCTTCGCCCCGTTCTGATATTTCTGTATATCAACTCTTCCCCTAAGGCGAGGAGATAATTGCCCTGCGGTAAAGTTATTCTGAGAGTGCCATACTTTTGCCATTAACGAATCCTCGGATCAGTTAACTCGTTAGCCTGTATTGTGATCGGAGTCCCTTCCTGAGCATCAAGAACTCTCGAATTGACTAAATGATCTTTATATAAAGCAAGTATATCTTTTACGACCTGCATATCCCTAGTGATCGGGTAAGCTATCTTATAGGCAAGGTATATTGAAATTGATTGGAATAATCCCGTTGAGATGGACGAAAGATCAGATATACGGGATATATACCTAATGTCACAAGGTAGATCGTTACTATAAATATACCTACCAACAACTTCATAATCAACAGGAACGCCTGATACATAAGCATCTAAAACCCTTAAACAATAAGGATCTGTAGGAAGCAACGACCTATCAGACCACAGTTCACTAATAGTAGGTTTTGTGGAATCCGCAGTTAAGGTAGCTTCAGACTGAGCTGAATTCCACCTAGTATCTACAGTAACAAAGTCTCTAGCTGATTCAAAAAACCTATTACAAAGAGTAGCGTTAGGCGTAGTCTCAGTCGTAGAAGATACCTCATTAGCACCTATAAGAAGTAATGCTTCATTGTATAGTTGTATCTTAGATTGTGTACCCATTTCTACTCCTAAAAATAAAGGGAGCCGAAGCTCCCCTTACCATTAACTAACCATGTATTGAACGATAACCGTAATATCGCCAGCAGTATCTCCAGCAGCATCAGTCGTTAAGCACAACCGAAAAGGTCTGCGAGGATCTTCTGACAATCCAGCATCTTCCCACAAAAAGTTATTAACAGCGTTAATATTTCTTGCTTCAAATGCTACCTCAGTTCCCGTTGTTACAGCACCACGAAGGTCCGTAATTGCGGAAGCATAGCAGTCATCGTCTATTACAGCACCAGCATCATAAGTGGTTCCACCTACAGTAAACTTGGTAGCACCATTATAAAGACCGACATCAGCAGTAATAGTCGAGCCAGAATCTAAGTCATCATTGAAAATCTTAATACTTAGAATCTTAGCGTTGGATGGCAAATCTGCCATATGGATAACATCAGCAGCACCAATATCACCAGTGCCAGCAGCAATAGTATCCATGAAACATCTAACGGAACCACCTACGGAACCGCCTTCAGCTTTAGTCCCATCATCGTTGTTAATGATGGTTGTGTTTACTCCATAAGCAGTAGACATTTTTAAACCTCCATTATTTTAATAAGCAATTATTAAGCAGACTCGTCTGCATAGACACGGACAATTTTAGCTTCTTCAACTCTAGTAGCACCTAAGCTCATTTGAGCATATGGCTGCATAGAGTTATTCTTGTCAGGTCGCTTATCAATCGAGGTTTTAACATCCATACCTATAGAAAGACCAATAGCTGATTTAGCGTAAAAGAAAGTAGAGCGAATATTGGAAGCCACAGGAAGTCTCGTAGAAACGATCCACTTGAAGCCCATCCAAGAATCAATCTCACCTTTAATTAAAGCCTTAACAGTATTGTAGTCACCGCTAGTAATCTTTTCTAGATTAAGCATTGCTTCCAACTGAGCTGGCCCTACGACAGCATAACGCTCTTCGTCAGGATCAACATCGTTATCAGCTAAGATTTTAGCAGCCTGAACAATTTTTGCCACCGTCATATCGGCAGAACCATGAGCAATACTATTGTTAGAATCAAAAGAAACACTTGAAGTCGTATCCGTAGCAGAAACAGAAGTAGCACTACCATCATAAGCAGAAATGATAATGTCATCCATTGTTCTACCCATTGCCCAGACTCCAGCTTTCATGTACTCACTTTGAGGCGAGGACAACATTTTGATCTCATCAGCAGAGTCTACCAAGTCAGCCCAGTTATAGTCTGACAAAACAACTCGTCTACGAGAATGTGGAGTGTCAATGAGAGGAGTATCCGCATGGCGACTAGTCATTAATTGTGCAGACGTTGCTCCGATTCTATCAAAGTGGTCATACTTAGCTTTAACATCCGTATGAACCCGTACTGTCTCACGCAACTTACTACCTTTTTGTTGGGACAAGTGCATGAAATTGTCCCGAAACTTTTGTACAAATGCCTTGTTTACTTCTGTAGACATTTTTACCTCCTAAGTTTAATTTAAGTTTCGTTGCAGATGCTTTTAGGGTTAACTATAAAAAGGCCCACCAGCATTTTTAAAAAATCGCGGGACTATTGTTTATCCGCTAAAATGGAACTAGAAAGTTGCCCGACAGGACAGTAACCATAATGCTGATCGGCTTTCAGTTCCGTACCATAGGCTTCGCATTTATAAGTTTTAACATCAACTATTTTTAATCGAAAACCTTTTTTAAGTCTAGCGTCAGGAATTTCTTTATTAACGCTAGTGGTTACTACTTTAAATCTAGTACAATCTTTACAATCTATATTCTCTACACCCATTATTCAGGACCATAAGTCATATTATAAAGCTGATCCATATAATCATTAGCTAACTTATGTTGAGGATCTTTAGGATCGTTGTATGCTTTATAAAACTTATGACTTTCATCATTCCGAATAGATTCAATCTCCATCCTAGCGGTTGTAGAATCGTGACCAAATTTAGTTCCAGAATCATCCTTACCTATATTGGACTCAGATATCATGCTACCTAAATGGTGTAATGTCTTAATAAGTCTAGGTTCGTTAGCCAAACCTTTCTCATTGATTAAATCTAAAAAATCAGAAGGTAAAACATTCTTAGCGGTACGCCTAGCTAAACCTAAGTTTTTCTCATAATCACCACGCCAAGCATCTTTTAGTTCACCTTCTGCTTGTTGCTTAGTTACAGCTTCATTTACTGCGGCATCCGTTTGACCTCTAATAACTTCTTGACTTTGCCAATCCAGAATCTCTTGAACCTGCTTAGAATTTAAGCCTATCTTATGCGCTTTAGCTAAAAAGCTAGACTCTAAATTTTCATCATATGGGATACCTTCTGGCATCTCAGGTCTTATGATTTCGTACTTATCTTGAGTTTCTGGTCTACCTAATTTTCCATAAAAGTCAGAATATTGCTCGTCCGTCCAATCTTCTTTAGGTAAGGGAACTCTATCGTGATAACCCTTTTCCATGTGCAGATAAGACTTATACGCCTTATTGCTATCTAACTGATCGTCAACTACAAATTTCTCTAAACTCTTGTAAGTCTCTTCGTTTTGCATATCTTCTGGTAATGTATCTCGCCAACCATTAGATGCTTGAACCTCTTCTTTGCCTAGTAGATTATCGCCTTCTTGAGTGGCGGTCTCTTCGGTCATAAACCCTCCTTCTTAAATTGATGAAGCACTTCTTCTAGTTTTAAATAAACGTGGCGGCATCCTTCGTTAAAATGGGTTTGGTATGGATCTACCTTACCTTGTTCATCATAAGATAGCGTTGTCACGTTGTTATACTGACCTCTCAAGAAGTCAATTAATGTTTTTCCGTTAGGTGTATCTAAGCATTTAGCTATCGCTATAAGCGTGTCTTTAGACTGAGCCAAGTGGTATCTCCGATAAAGTTTCTACAGCAGGTGCAGCCTTATTAGCTATAGTTGCTTGTTGCTCGTACTCGTTTAATGCTTGTTGCCTTTGCTCTTGCTCTGCTCTAGCTTGTCTAGCTTGAGCTATTGCCTGATCGTCGGTTCTAACTTGATGAGGTACACTTGTTACATCAGCAATATAATCAGCTAAAGCATCAACGTCTATATGATCCAAAGCCTCCGGCTTAACACTAGCTATAGAAACTAAGTTCTGTACCCAAGCTTGAGCCGATTGCATACCCTCTAACCTTTGAGTTCTAGCTATAGGACCAAGATATTCTATGTCTATTTCGTTTAATCCATTTAGTTCTTCAGGTGGCGGTGGAAAAGCTTCTGCCCTTAACATTATGTTAAAGCATCTAGTAATAATTGGACCAAGTGCTTCAGCTTCCATCCTAGCTATTTGAGGACCAAGTAACCTTTGTTGTTGTTGCCTAATGGTAATAATTTCTTCAGCAGTCATGTTTAGCTTCTCAGGTAAAATTAACTGGTCAGCTAAATATATATTACGAATACTTTGCTTTAACTCGTTAGCCTTTAAACTACTAAAATCCATTCGACCTTCGTATCTTAAAAATCTCCAACGCTCAGGATCTCTAGTAAAGTTAATAGCATTAGGGTTAAGTCTAAACGTACCAAGTATACCTTCATCTGGAGCCAATACAGGTGGATCTACAGCTTTACTTAAAGCTTTAAGCTCCATCTGCCTCAACCTATTTAAAGATATAATATCTGGCATTGCTATGTCAGCAGGAGACCTACCCCATACTTCACCAGTTACCTTTTCAAATCTAGCTACAACAAAAGGTAGTTCATTGAAGCCACCCTCTTTAATACAAAGCTTGCTTGATTTTTCAATATCATAAGAGGAGAAAGGAAAGTCATCCATCTTGCGATTATCATAAACCTCGTTAGGCATAACACATTTGATTAACTCAAACTCTTTATCTGGATCACCGTCTAAGCAATCTATTACTGCGGGTGGTAACTTGCTTTTCTCAAACTCTTGGTACATTTGTCTTGCCGTTCTCTTGTACTCCCAGAAAACTGTATCGGGTTTACCCGTATAATCCTCTTCAAATGTAAACCTACCAACAGGAACACCCCTAAAGTTAAACCCAGAAAATTCTTCATTCTTTAGTTTCTTTTCTTCTATCAGGATATTAACTGTACCAAACGTAACAAAATCATAAAAAGCTTCTCCCATAACGGTATAGAAATTACTTGAGTGAAGCGAATTAAATATCCTGTTACTAGCCTCTTGGAACCACCAACTAACCGCATTAACATCATTTAGCTGAGCCATTGAGTGACCAGCAGGTATCTTTAAAGCAAACCATTTACTTGATTGAGGTATCAGGGCATTCTGCATAGAAGTAGCCATAATCCTAGCAGCCTCAGAGCCAGTAGAATCATACCTATTGTTCGTATGACGTTGAGCTACAGTAATAACAGAGGTGTCTACACCCTGCTTAGTAGGTCTAATGTAATCCCTTACATCACGAAAAAACTGTTCAAAGTTACTTCTATTTAACTCTAAACGGCTAAACCTCTTACATATCTTTTCAATGTGTTCTTCTTTAGTCATGTTAACCAATTAGTGAAGTTGTTTTTGTCTCGTCAGACAGTAACGTTCCCGTACCTAAGTCTTCTTCATCCTCTACAGCACCAGACGCTTTTCTACCACCCCTACCCAGTAGCCTACCAGAACCAGTTTCTCCTTGTTGTTTTCTGTACTCAGCCAAAGATATATTAGGTAATCTCTCAAATTTCCCCTCAAGAATATCAGCTCCTTCTGGAACTACATATTTTTGACCCGGACTATAAACATCAAAAGCTTTACCCGTAGCTGAGTTAACCGTACTCTTAAGCACATTTGTCTTTTCAAACTCAATTCTCTTGTTCAGGTTATCTATCTTCTGTTGTCTAATGGCAGCAGCTCTAGCAGCTTCAGCTTCAGCAACCCTACGATCAGTCTCAGCTTGAGCTTCCTTTTGTAGCTGCTCCTGTTTTGCCTGAGCTTCTCTGTGCTGATCTAAACGCTGTAACCTTCGATTAGACATTTCAGCCGTAAGACCACCACCAGTTCTTAGTTGCCACTGAACATCGCCATGACCCTTATATCTATCTGGTTGAGAGGAATCTCTAGTATGCCTTTCAAAGCCAACATTATCTTGCAAGTCCTCTATAGATCTACTTTCAACCTTACCTGTGACTTGATTGTAAAACTTTATATTACCGTCTTCACCAGTAGAAGCTACATCTGGATCGCTAGGACTATAAGTTCTACCTGGATTTGGCATTCCACCCATGCTACACCTAATAAATTAAAGGTTTGTTAATATCTTCTTCGTCTATTTCATCAGTCAATAAATCTGCTGTAAACTTTGTACCCCTTGGTCCACCGGGCCTATTACGCATAGCATCCTTTTCTTTCTTAGCCTTTAAAGCTATTTCCTCTGAAGTAGGAGCTGATAACTCCTTAGGTACTTCAACCTTAGGTAAGTCTATAGATTGAGGCGTAGGTATATCAGGGATGTCAGGTGCTATTACCTCAATAGGCTTTAACTCCGGTAAAGGAGGAGGGGGTGGTATTGCTGGTGCTGATTTTTTACCCATTAGTTTAGTGTCCTATCTTCGCCATACACTTCACCTGTAAACAAATTATAGTTTTCTTCAGCATACATCTGTTTACGGTTATTGTTAATCATACCCTCGTCTATAGCCTTCATAGCTGTAGCAAAAGCATCGAAAGGGTTACTAGCCCAATCATGTAGTGGGCGATTCTTGTAGCAACCACGCTTGTCATCCCATTCTTTCCTAAATGACTGTAACGCTTTTATTAGGCCAGAGCATCTTTTTTCATCTATATGTATCCGACTAAACATGAGTCTAGATACTTCTATTTTATCCATTATATCAGAAACACGCCTAACTGTGTCAAAATAAAAACCTAACTCCCTCGCAAACTCTTTCCTACTTTTGCCTAATGAAAAATCCCTTTTCTCGATATCCCACGGAGCAAAGTTTTTATCCACCAAATAATCCTTATTCTTAATATACTTAATGTAATGCAACATACCCTCATCTGAATTTTCATAGAAATCAAATATCCTTATGTCACCTCTTAGTATTTGGAAGAACACAATGCAGGTGGTATCATTAACGCCTAAGTCCCAACCTGTATATACTGGCTGATTTTCAATTAAAGAAACCTGTCCTATTCTTTGGTCTTTATAGCATTCAGCTATCTCTCTAGTAAAGTAGGCTCCTTCTATTGATTGTTCAAAAGCTTCTTCTGGAGTAGAGGGATATTCCCTCTTCATGTCATCTCCAAGCTCTCTATTCTTTTTTATATACCAGCTCTTTTGTGCTTCATCTAACTTAATATCTGACTCTTTTAATTTATCAAAGTAATCTTCAAACTCTTTAGTAATAACTTCTTCTAGATCTATCCTGTAAGCTTGCTCCTTCCACCAAGGAAAGAAAAAGAAACTGTAGTCAAGTGAAGATAGCTCCTTCTGAGTTGACTCTGCTAGTTTGGCATCCATACATTTCTGGTAAAAGTCACCATCATTGCCCATAGCAGTAGACTCTATTACTAGTAAAGCATCTTTGGGTAGGGTCTCAATGCTACCTGTTCTTACCTCCCTAGCCTTATCGGGTTCTTTAGCACAAATCTTACCATACTCAGTAACTAATAGCTCAGTCAGCGTACCAGAACGCATACTAGTACCAACCCTAAACGCAGAACCATTCTGCCATACTAAGCGTTTACCCTGATCTGATTGCAGCTCGTTGCTTTCCTTAATCTTAGTCCTAAGAAAAGGCATATCTAGAGCTATATTATCCCAAACGCCTTTTACTTTTGTTCTAAATATTTCCTCAGCGTTTTCTCTAGTGTCAGCTATAATTCCAGCTTCCCTATTTGCGTTAAATATACAGTCATCTAAGAAAAATATACTCCAGTAAGTAGTTACACCTAACTGCCTAGCCTTAAGTATTGTGTTTCTATACCAAAGGTTGTCGTATAACTCCTTTTGCGCCCAATTAGGTTGGAATAAAACTAACTCAGAACTCCTACCCTGCTTAGGTTTAATCCAATACAGGTTATTTAAACGCCACCATCTATCCTTTAAATGCTCTAATAACTGCTTCTCTGTATACAAACTATTCCTCTTCTATAAAAGTACGCTTGTTACGCTTAGAAAAGTCAAATCCTGCGGATTTTTTGTTCATTTCGTTTAAAGTTTCCTTAACACTATCCGTAGAATTATCATTTATATCCATAGATACAGCCTTTAGTCTAGGATATACAAAATCAAGTAACTTTAAATTTATCTCAGCTCTTAACTTAGGAGGTATCTCGTCATCCTCTTTTAACATTTTTACTATTTCAGTTAAGGGCTGGTGATTTAATTGATGTAAAACCTTTTGAGCTGCTAACATTCCATTACGGTGACCACTTTTTTCAGTCATACCGTTAAAGGTTGCTCCCTTCGGAAGGACTTCAGCCTTTTTTTCTAACTTTTTAGGTATAGGCGGTATTACGAAATCTTGATTTGTCTCTTCTTCGTCCATATTATTTGTCTAAAATTAAGTGAAAAGCTTTCCAATCACTACCTTCTTCCCTACACATACTAGGTATTATGCTTGTTATATGGTAAAAATTACCATCTACAAAGATCATTTCCATCATTTGATAGTCATAAATTATGTTCTTACAGCCACCTCTAGGGTGACTAATGCAAGGATAACCAGAACCATAGGGAGCTACCTCTGGATGAGCGTAGTACACATACCCTTCTGGAAAAGGGAACCTAATTATTACACCCAAGGACTGATGCAAAGACCATTCAGCCCCCTCAAAGTTCTCAGCATTAGGCTCTAAGGGGCAAGCATAAGTGTTAGAGCCAACTGCTAATAATAACAATAAACCTAGTGCAAATTGCATTAAGCATCTTCATTCTTATTCTTAAGCACGTTACCAGCTAAAAAATTTAAAACTTTTAACACGGTATTCAATATCCTGTCATCAGATGTACTAGGGGTAAGTGCGGTTATAGCAGTACACGCAGCCATTACCTCACAGGCAGCAGTTAACCAAGTAGGACCAGAACTCATAAAGTTTAAAAATATTTCCATAATAATATCCCTTTCTGAACGTTAAACTCGTAATGCAATTAGCAGTCGCATCAAACTGAGATAATTGATCCCCTCCCCTCTAATTAGAAGTAACGGAATACTAACACCCCTTCCTTAACCTGATTAAAGATTTAGCAAGACCGTTGATTATCCTTTCCTCAATCTCGTAATCACAATCACATATGTCTAAATCATTTAGAGTTATATGAAGCAACTCATGGACAATAGTATGTTCTATGTCAAAGCCTTTGTCAACTTTATCAGTGTCCAGTATCTTCACATGAGCCTCCATCATAGGGCCATCCACCTCGCACTCACCATAGACCTCGCCAGTGTTCTCGAAATCCTTAGGGCTAAATACCCTAGTAAACTCTATGTCCCAGTCATTTAAACGCAAAATATTTTGCCAATAATAACAAACTCGCTGGAAGTCATCCTCTTTGATTTCTTCGCCATGATAGATCATATGTAAATTCTACCAAAAAGTTTTGAAAAAATCTGCGAAATTTTTTTTAGGAAAAGTTTTGAAAATAGGGTCAGGCTAATGATGGGAATATACGTCATGGCTCGGCTTCGCATTTTCGGCCCCACCCTCCCGCATCAAAAATAAAAGGAAAAACACAAAAAATACATTTATAAAAACAACCTGACAACGAAACACAAAAAATACATTTATAAAAACATCTTGAAGTGAAGACACAAAAAATACATTTATAAGGACAGCTCGACGTTGAAACACAAAAATTACATTTATAAAGACAACTTCAAGTTGAAACACAGAAACTACATTTATAAGAACACCTGGAAGGAAAACACAAAAAATACAATTATCACTACAATTTCATGTGAGGGTTGCGACATTTCACGAAATCCCAAAAACCCCAACAACCCTGACAAATCAACGCCAAAAGAAAAAAAATAGAACAAATGTAAAAAAAAAGAGCTATTTTTAAAAAAAATAAATTTCGTAGACCGGAAATCTATACATTATATATAGGGCAAAAAAAACTTTTTCACTTCTCTCACTTTTTCCTTGACAAAATTCCGTTTAAACCCCATAATGTTTATAACATTGGTTAACACGATGTTAACCGCATTCACCAAAATTAAGGAGCTATAAAAATGAAACAACGAGAGAGAATCGAACTTCGAGGAAGAATTGAACTTCTCCGGCAGGACGATATTTGGGTAGCCTATTTCCCAGACAGAGATGAGGTGTTGCCAACACCATTTCTTGATACGACGCCATTCGAAATAGTTCAAGAAGAAATTCAATCCAAAAATCCGGGTTGTGACGTGGTTTTCGAAGATCCAGAAACTTTTTTTGAAGAGGAATGGCAGGAATATTGGAAAACAGTTTGGAAATAAAAAACTTTTAAAAATTTCAAAATGAGGGACAAAAAAAAT
>Ga0209645_1000752_pt1 | contig 16589 bp, 42 predicted proteins | sample ETNvirenome_6_30_FD_184070 | JGI IMG/M metagenome (GOLD analysis project Ga0209645, IMG submission 184070) | Marine viral communities from the Pacific Ocean - ETNP_6_30 (SPAdes) (version 2) | ecosystem: Environmental > Aquatic > Marine > Oceanic | place: Pacific Ocean | collected 2013-06-19
TTATGTGATTTGCAACACTACTGTAAGCTAAAAGGGATTGATTACTCAGAAGAAATACGCATGGCAGACAATTATCTTAGTTGGGAGACAGAGAATGAGTAAAGATAGAAGATTAGGTAGTGGAGATTTCAAGGTAACTACTGAACAGGTTAGCCAATGGATAGGAAATGGTTTTTATGGTACTCGTGAAGAAGCATTTATTGAAATCATTACAGAGGTAGCTAATGGAGAGTATGACATAGCAGAACTAAATTCAGACATAAGGAGTTATGAATGGAATGGATAGATGAAAAATATGCTGTGGGTACTTTGGAAAATAAGATAGCTAAACAAATATGGTTTTTAGATGCTGGAAGATTGAATTACTTTCTCTCTAATAGCTTAGGAAAAACTTTACCGACTAAGTTTATTGAAGAGCATAGAGATGAAGTAACTAAACACTTAATGCATAAGGATAATTACAAGCAAGTAGCTAGTGTGCTGAGTAAGGGTTATAAGCATTTTACAAAGAAAGAAGGCAAATAATGATAGCAGCAAAAGTATGCCATGAGTGTAGAACAAACCAAATAATGTATGGGTATAAAAAGCTAACAATTTCAAGCAATTCAAGAGAAGAGATTTATTGGTGCCAGGAGCATTTGACTAAATACCTTAGCACCTTGCCAATATTGTTAGGAGTTTATACTCCAAAATTAAGAGATACAAAAATAGATAAATACAATGAAACAATAAATAGTGATAATTTTATTGCGGATACAATGAGAGATAGGAGAGAGATATGAGAGAAGTAGAAGTACATCATAATGACCAAAATGATATGATAAGTTTTTCTAGTGGCGAATCAGATTATCATATTCATCAAGCATTTGACCAGGTAATAGCTGCTGTTGCAGAACCTTGTATAAATTGTAATGATGATTACTATAGGAAAACTAAAGTAGATGGACAATTCAAGGATTGTTGCTCTGCTTGTCAATGTAATGAGTGTGATGGCAGAGGATTCATAGAGACAGACCTAACTGTTCAAGAGGTATTTGAAAGAGTGATGAACATATTGCAAAGACAGAATGACCAACTAAACTATGCAAAGTCAGAGACTCAACGGTTACAAGCAAATATTGAAATGAAAGATAAAGAAATTAAGGAGTTATTAAGTGACTAAAAAAGAAATAAAAGCACATATAGAGACAGATGCAGAGTATGTTGAGAGAGTATCTCAAGAGTTATTTACAGGCGACTTTATAAAAGTTAGGGACCTGGTAAGATTAGTGGTAAGTCTTTTAGAAGATAATCCTAACATAAGGTTAGATTCTAAGCAGCAAGAAGTGTTGGAAGATGGAAAGCAATACTTGATGAACATTCTAAATGCTTAAGATGACTAGAGTAAGACATGGAATACATATATGTGGAGACTTCAAACAAAAACCTGGAGACTATGTATATGAGTATTGCCCTTGTGGTGCAAGGTGGCCGCTAAATAGAAAAGTCAGACCTATGGATACTCACGAATCATGGATAGAAGAAAACACATAATAAAAAAACAAAAACAAATTAGGTATAATAAATAACATGGATAATGAACAACTACAAAGAGACTATGATAAGCTAAAAAAGATTTTTGATTTAGCTAAAGAAGATAATAAAAACCTTAGAGCAGAGATATCTAAAATTGTATCTAAGGCAAAGATAAGAGAAATTCAATTACAGCTTCTCATAGAGTTTACAGAGAATGTGAATAGGAGATATATGGGATTCACTAAGTTAGTACAAATACTTGGAGTGTTCATGGACGAAAAAGCCGCTAAAAATGAAATTCCAGAAGAAATACAACAGACTATAAACTTCATGAAAAGACAAGGACTAATAGACGAGTAACAAAAACACACATAAGACTATGCCAAACAAATACATAAGAATAAAGACATCTTACCTAGTAGAAGTATCAGACAATGACATAAAGAACATAGACAAATACTCCCTAGATAACTTCATTCTAAATGACCTAAGAAGCAAAATAAAATTAGTAGAAACTAATAAATCTTCCTACAAAGAAACTACAAAGAATGTCTGGACCAATGAAGAGAAAAAACAAACTTCATAACATTACTTAGTTGACATTCCAATAATCAAAATATTATTCTATATATAGGGGTAGCTCCTTAGCTGGAGTAAACAAACAAATATTTTTGAGTTGGAGTTATAATATAATGGCAGGAAAATCTGGAATAAGAAAACCCTATAAACACTTTACTAAGAGAAACATACCAAAGCTTTGCCAGGAGATACTGGACTATCTGGAACCCTTGCTTTTGCAGCGAGGAATAGAGCTGGACTTTGGCAGGATTAGATTTGATGAGAACCAAATAGTACTGGAGAGCCGGATAATCAAAGAAGGTTATATGAGTGTACAGGAGTTGCAGCTGGAGAGTAACACACCTTATACTACTGGAGACATCATACATATAGCTGGAGCTGGACTGGTAACTGTAATAGGTTATACCAGGTTTAATTTATCTAAGCCGCTGGTAGTGCTGGACAGTGAAGGAGAGCAGCGAAATTTCCCAGCATTCCCCAAGACCCCAGGAACTACTTATCCAATGTTTAAGAAAAACACCAGGAAACTACAAATTTCTTCTTAATTGCTAACATTCTTTATTTAGGTGTTGACATCCTTAAATTCTTCATGTATTCTATTAGAGTAAATGAAATTTTAGGAGTTATACATGAGTAAAGAAAAGCTTAAATTTAGCAAAGAAGCTAATGCCAAGTTAGTAGGTATTAAAGAATGGTCACCAGTAGAGAATCCAAAAGTTTATTCTATAAGCTTATTGAGTGGTTTTAGTTGTCCTGGTGCTAAAGATTGCCAAACATACGCAATTGAAGACAAAGTGACTGGTAAACGTACTGTATTAGATGGTAAGTATCAAGAATTTAGATGTTTTAGTGCTATTCAAGAAGCACAATATAAAGAAACATATAATCAGAGAAAACATAATTTAGATTTAGTTAATAAATATAGATATGATTTTGTTTCTCTATTCACTTTGATTCAGAATAGTTTACCTAAGAATGCGACATATATTAGAGTTCATGTTGGCGGTGACTTTGTGACTGAAGAGTATATGTTAGCTTGGTATTCCGTGGCAAGGTTTAATTCTCAAATTAAATTCTATGCATATACTAAGAGCATTCAATTTATGGTTAATCTAAGAGAATATAAACCTAATAATTTTAGTATGAATGCAAGTGAACAAGGCAAAGAAGACGATTTGATACATGAGTTCAATTTGAAGAGTGTCGATGTGGTAAAACATCCTAGTGAGACCAAAAGAAATATAGACCATAATGAATATTACGCTATAAATGATGAAGGTTCATTTAGTCTTTTACTCCATGGAACACAAAAGCAAGGTAGTGAATCAAGCAAAGCTTTATCAAGGATGAAAAAAGAAGGAATAAAATTTAGTTACGGAAAGACTGGAGCATAAAATGAATGAATTTGAATTAATAAATAGTATTGAAGAGCAACAATTAAAAGAAGATAAGAATGAGAAAGAAGTATTGAAAGCATTCGAGTTAATTAATACTGGAATGTGGCGACAGCTAGAAGGCGGAGCTGGACGGTGGTGCAGCAAGTTCTTAGAATCTGGAGAAATTATTGTAGATGAAGAATTAACTAACCAAGAGGGACCAGTTTCCTTTGTGGATGGATATGGAATAAGCCAAGAACAGCCACACTTTAAAATTGACTGGGACAGGGTGGATGAGGTGTTCCAGGAAGGAGTATAAAAATGGATTATAAATTTACTGAAGAAGATAAAAGATTCTTAGCCAATGAGCTAGGGCAGCCACTGGAAGAGACTAGACTGGAAGTTGAAGAGTTTGAAGGATGGATGGCACAGTCTCCAGGCAAAACTTGGAAAGCCTGGAACAAAGATATATTTGGTGGATAGCTTCACCAGAATTCATTTACAGCACCTCTGGGAGCTGGAGAGTATAAATCATACTACCTGGGTCCTGGGGGTGTCTTATATCGTAAAAACTATACACTGGACTGGACTGGTTGCTGCACTGGGCCGGTACTGGACTGGACTAAAGCAGCTAAATCCTGGATGCAGCTATTGACTTGTAGCTGGACCAGAGTTATCATTGATTATGTTATACTCATAGCGACCTATCTCCTTAGGTCCTGAGCTTGTTTAAGAAGCATCTGGTCCGTTGACATTCCGGGTGCTTCTTTTTTTTATCCTGGGTCCAGGAATCTTATAAAGCAATTATTAAATAAGTGTTTACAAAAGCTTGACTTTTTGTCAACAAGTGATAACCTAGTATAAACAAGTATAAATAAGGAGATATTTATGAGTACAAGGTCATTGATAATGATTCAAGATAATGATGTTGAGAAATATAGTAAAGACAAAGTTTGGGCGAGTGGTACTTATCATCATCATGATGGTAACCCAAGTTCAATGGGAAAGTTTTTAATGTATGAGTTCCAAGAAAAAGGTTGGTCATGGTTGAGGGGTGTAGTTGAACATTCGTGGTCAAGTTTGCCTTATAACCAATGTTATTGTTGTGGCACAATGAGAGATGGTAGAAGAGAACCCTTTGAAGAGAGAAATAATTTAACCGAAGCTAATGGGTGGAGTGATATAGAATGGATTTATTTATTCTCTCAAGATAGAGATGGTACTTATATTGATATCATTCAAGGGAGTGATGTTAATAAGCCACCTAGTTTAATTATCAATCTAACTAGTGAAAAAAATGTAGATAAAGTAGCAACATATTTTGATGACCTTAATATGCATGCATTGGGGTATTAATATGTGTAATCAAGAAATAGCATATAGTCAAATTACAATAGATGGAACTAGGGAAGAACTAGAGGAAATTATGGATAGGTATTCTAATAACATCTTTTCAATGGAAATAATAGATAAGTGTATTCATGGAACTTGGGTTTCTGAAGAAATATGCCAAGAAAAATAGGAGTATTAATATGGTTGAAAAAATTGACATTGGAAATAGATGTGTGGAATGTAATGAAGATACAAGTTTTGGGAGTGGGCGATTCGTGAATCGAATCCCCGCTTCCGTGGACACTACTTGCGGAGATAAAGAGTATGAGATTGAGGGATACCTTTGCCCAGAATGTAATCAAATGGATTGTGACAGGTGCGATAATCTAATTGCGGTAGATGAAGATATTTCACCTTATGATATAGGCTTAGAGGACGGAGATTTTGATAGAGTACATTTTGACTGCTTAACAAACGAAGAAAAAAATAGATTGGAGTATAACAATGGATAATGAGAAAACAACTTTTAAAATAACATTAAGGGCGGAGTGTGATTATTACTTGGAAGCGGATGATGAAGCGGAGTTGGACCAGACACTGGGTACGGTTGAGGGCAACGCAGCTTATGAAAAGTTTTTCTGGGATAAATTACATGATGGTGACATCATTGTTGAACCTTATGAAATTGATGAAGTATAGTGTTGACAAAATATATTTTATAAACTACTATTAAAAATATAAACAAGTAATAAGGAGAACTTATGAGTACACAAAAAGAATCGATTGAGGAGATAAAACTTAGGGGAAAGCAAAGAGCAAGAGAAGTAAAAATTATTAGTAACCTAGTGGGTAAAAAAATTACTAGTGCAAGATGGCTTACTCAAGAAGAGAGTGACAATTTAGGTTTTTACAAACGTCCATTTATGATAGTTTTTGGAGATGAGGGACATTACATGATTGCTATGTGTGATGATGAGGGTAACGATGGAGGAGCATTATTAACCAATTGGGGTGAGGGGGTTATATGGACAAAATAATATAAATAAAACTAACTAAAAAATAAAAAAATAGTATAATAGAATAGAGAGAGTCAAGATGGCTCTCTCTATTTTATGAGAGGAGTAAAGATGGCAACAAAAAAAGCAAAGTTTAGCGAATGGACTTATAAGAGTAGTTACAAAACTCGTCCACAAATAAGGATAAGCAAAAGAGCATATGAAGTACTTTCAAAGAGCGATGGCTCGATGTCAGAAAACATAGATAAGCTTCTTGGCTTGGATTTAGTGGAGGGTGCAACAACTAAATAGGAGGGAACCCGGATATGGACCAGGAAGACCGGAAGCAGTTTGATACAGCTTTCTACAACCACCAGGATACGATGAAGGGTATTGAAGAACTCAGGGCCGAGCAGCAAACCATACAGGAGCTGCTCCGGGACATGGGTGACAAAGTTGATAAACTAATTCTTTTATATACCGACCTGCAAGAGAAGTATGTAAATGAAAACAACTTGCTAAGGCAAGAACTGTCAGGAAGAAGATGATTTATAAGAGCCTCCAGGACCCTGGGATGTACAAACCCACCACCTGCCCTGCCCGGAAGCTCTAAAAAAGACCCAGGACTCCACCTCCTGAGAACAAAAAGATAAAAAAAGAACCCCAGGAATTAATACCCCGGGGTTCTTTTAGTTTAAGGAGAACTCTATATTAACTGTTTATGTATTCTAGGTTTTTATTAAGTTCACTTACAACTTTTTTTGCGTCCTTAATTCTTTTGTTTGCATCTTTTATTGCTTTAGCTGAATGCTTTTGAGCGTGTTTAGTTACGTCCTTAGACAACTCTGTAAGTTGCTGCTCTAATTGATTCCAGAATTGCTTCCTAACATCTAAACTAGAATGTTCTACTATGTCGCTAAATCTATGTATAGTTCCAGAGAAAGCTTTATAAATATCCGCTAACATCTCATTAGTTGATTTTATTCTTTCTTTCTCAAAGTTAGCCATTCTTATATCTTGAGCAAAGGCTTCATTTATTAGTTCTTTATAAGACTTAACTATTTCTCTATTCCGGGCTTTTATTTGCTTTGACCCATTTAGTAAAGCCTGATTTTCTTCCTGGAGCTGGTGTAGCTGCTCCATCAATTGTTTTTCTGTATCCATGTTTATCTCCTCTATTTGTTATTATTACCAACTATTCTAAAAGAATAATCAGTTAGTTTGTTATCTAGTTCTAAGTCTTGGATTGCAGAGTATAAATTTTCATACTCTTCATCTTTCAACTCTATTGAAACTTTTATCATATGTTCTCCTTTAAACTTGTTTAATTTAACCTTAGCATTAATCCTTGGATTATGTCAACACATTAGTTGTGTAAATCATCATTACTACCATGTTTTGGACAAAAGTCTGTAATCTCAAAATTATAATTTTTGATGTCTTCCATCTCTATAGTTGCACCTATCCAGTCCATGTAAGAATTTAATTCTTTACGTGTTCCTACAACCTCTAAGGTTAGGACACTATATTCAACTTTACATTCTTCACTCATTCTTTATCTCCTCTCCAGGAGGTGTCCTGAGACACCCCCCAATTTACTTGTTTAGTTTCGTTCTTTCAATGTAAGAGTGTAATCACCCTTAGCTATTTTATCAAAAGTATTTTTGCTTACCTCATCATATTCAATAGCTTCTTCATCATTGAGAAGATATTTTTTTTCAAAACCATCTTCTTCCATAAGATAAACCCACGTAAAATCTAACTTAGGATATTTATTTCTCAACCTCATATAAATTCCATATGGAGGACACCACGCACTATCAAAATTAATTTTATATCCACTCTTTAATTTATTAGTCTTTAGATTTGTTCTATTCCACTTGGTTCCCCACGCTTTAGAACACCAATGATAACCTATATCGTTATACCATTGTGTCCATTCGTTTGAATATGTAAAATCGTTCTTCTTCTCATATTCTTCTTTAGCGTCAAGTGGAGCACCTATAGGATAAGGAATAATTTTCTCAAAATCAAATCCTTCATCTAAAACATTCTCTTTGAATCTCTTTAGTTCTTCTTTATCATTAGAACTTACTTTTACTTTATTGATACACCAATTAGGCATAATCATTCTCCTTTAAACTTGTTTACTTTAATAGACTATATGAGTAAATCAATAATGTCAACACTTGGAGGGGTTTTATTTGGATTATTTTTTATCACATCTATCACATTGGCAAAAACTAGAATCATCTTTATATGTGGTTATACATGGAGGTTTACTTTTTGCTTTACACTCTGGAGTACTGGCTTGTCCATGGATTGGACACCTATCGTGAATTTCATATTTAAAATTTTCAAATGGATTCCAATTAGGGTCATCGACTGACTCCATACCTATCATTACTGGCAACTCAACTAAATTCGTTAGCTGCTCATAGGAACCAGTAAGTTCTAAAATTAATATACTATCTTCAACTTTACATTTTTTCTTCATTGTTTTCTCCTTAATACTAAGTACTAGCGTACACAGTTGGCTTCTTTCCATTTTTTTCCAATACTTCCGCAAGTTGCACAAAGTCCTCAAAGGCTTGTATATATGAAGAGACATCTTCATTTGTCCTGGAATAATGGAATCTTTTGCTTAAAAACGCTTCTTTAATAAGACCTCTATGTTTTTTAATAATCTTTTTTTTAGTTTTAGGTAATCGCTTCCTTAGTTTCTTGGCGGGTATGTGTACTGGTTTACTTGAAAAACAATTGAAGTTATCGTCAAATGCTTCCCTAAATAAATAAAAAAGTGCATAAGGACTACCAAAATAGTTCTCCCACAATTCCCCCGCTGGAATATACTTATTATTTTCTGGTAAACCATTAGATGATGCATATTTCCTTAGTGCATCACGCCACTTCGTAGTACCCCTACGATAAGGTATTTCATTCCACTTTATATAAAGATGCATTACCATTGTTTTATCCTTAAACTTGTTTATATTCTTAAGACTACACGAAGCAAATAATAATGTCAACACTTAAAGGTTTTCTTTTGGATGTTCCAGGACCCAGGAGGATGTGTACTGGACTGGAGAAGGCTGGAGTATGTCGGCTGCAATAAAGCTGCTTGGACGCTGGACCGCGGGGCCTATACCAGTACCTGCACCAGGTACCAGACCGGAGCTGCTTAAACTAAAAGGACCCAGGAAAAATCCTGGGCCCATTATGAGGGGTAGACTTTAATTTTATCTACCCTCAAATTTCATTGCTTAGGTATTTTAATACGAGTTTTAATCACTTTTACCCTACGCTAATATCAAAAGGTTTATTTAGTTTTATAGGCTCCTCGCAAACATAAAAACCATAATCTTGATATGCAAGTTCAAAGTTTCCTAGTTCCTCCTCATAGTTATCATTCCACCAATCCCTTAAGCCTTGCTTTGCTCCCTCCATAGTGTCACTTATAACCATTTGATTATATTTTAATCCTCCATTAGTTGTAGCAAAAAACATTTTTTCCTCCTTTAGTTACTTGTAAAAACAATACCATCATCGTTTCTAATTGTTATTTTAGTTGGTGCAATTTGATATGCCTTTAATAAAATATTCCAAACTATTAAATCATAAGGCTTTCTATTTGTTTTACAAAAGTTAAAAGCTCCTTCTTTATTAAATGTTTCTTCTTCTTCCCATTCGTGAATATTTCTTTTTTCTTTAGTAAATACAAAAGTTTCGTGTGCGTTGTGACCCACCCCATTTAAGAAGATAACATTTTTATCATCATCTTCTATATCTAGATTATTTTCAAAAGGTTTAATAATTTTGTTTGCCTCATCTTTCAAAATATCCCATTCTCCATTTGTGAAATCTTCCTTTTGATTCCAACTATTAGTGTATCCCATGTTCAATTCTCCTTTACTTGTTTATTATAGGTTATAAAAATAATGTTTATTTGTCAACACTTTAGATGGAGTTAAACCTATCTATTATGGAAACAATATTTATATTTAATCCTTTGGATTGCTTAACGTTTTCTTGATGGATATTAGTATCTAATATTTCTTTTACTACGAACCTATGAATTAAACTATCAATTCTAAAATTCATCTTGGACGTTGGAGCCTCTCTTAATAAATCCTCAAGCTCTTTATTAAAATCTAATCTATCGCTTGGACGATGGATAGGAAATTTATATCTAAATCCATCTATTATAAAAATTCTATCCACCTCTTGGCAATCTTTCGTTCCATAGTCTATTAAGTTAACTTGGAACGTATCATCTTTATATTTAATCTCCATCTTCTTCCTCCCAACTTTTATTTAATTCTTCTTTTAATTTTTCTTTTACTTCCTGGTTTTTTTCTTCACTCTCCATGCCCATAACTATAACGTGAGATTCCCACCATTTATTATTTACTCTTTTACCCATATCTTTCCTCCCCATTACAAAAATAATTGCATACCCAATCAATCATTGGTGTTGGTGGTGTTGGTGTAGCTTCTATACTATCAACCAAAGTACCACAATCTTTACATTCTACCATTGCCATAAAATTCCTCTTTCATTTATTTATTTATGTTAATAACATGATACTAAATTAAATATAGTATTGTCAACACTTTTAGATACGAAAAAAACATTTTTTTCTTTCCCCTTTGGGGAAAGATTCCCAGGTAACTTTAATACGAAAAAAACTTTTTTTCTTTCCCCTCCGGGGAAAGATTTCCAGGTGGATTGGATTAACCCGGAGCATTGCCGGAGCGTTGCCGGAGCTTTACAGGAGCAGCAGCAGGAGTGCAGCAGCTTTGCCGGAGTGTTGCGGGGCCTTTGCCGGTGTAGTCCCGGAGTGTTGCCGGCTTGTACCGGGATTGTACCAGGAAGGCGTTTAAGGTGCTTTGGATGCTTGGAGTGGGCTTTTGATGCTTGGAGCTTTTGCCGCTTGTTAAAATGTACCTGGACCCAGGTGTTTTGAATGTTGGGGTTAAAGGTGAAAGAGTGAACCCTTAACCCCATGATATAATTTACCCTTTGGTATCAATTGTATAATTTTTGGAGCGTTGCTTAACGTAGTTATAATTATACTTTGCACTATCATTTGGATTAAACCAACTTAACGCCCTTTTAATTGCTCTTTTGTTTATTCTCTTTCTAGTCTCTTTCATTGTCTTACCTCCTTAACATTGTGTATGCAAAAATTTAGCTTGATAAAACTCTATTTCTTCAAAAGTATTTATTTTATTATTACATTTATAGCAAATAAAACCACCTCTATTAAATCGACTTATAAAAGATGTTTGCGAATTTCTATCAAAATCCCTTTTAATATTTAATCTAATGTTTACCATTTTTTTTACTCTTTCCTTAACTTGTTTATTTAATTATATAGTAATTGTTGACAATTAACCCACGTTTTTTAATGCGTGTTTACTCTTTCTTTGATGTGTTTTTCTAATATTTCAAAACTTAGTTTAATAAATTCTTTATCCTCTTTATTAAGATAAGGTTTATTTAATCTATTAAGAAAACGTTTTTTTATATATTCAATAGTTGTTTTCATTGTTTAACCTCTTTCTTTATCCATATACCATTAATTAAAATTTTATCTTTAGTAAATTGTTTATAGTTGCTTAAGTGTTTTGTTTTACCTTGTGTTCTATATCTTCTTTTATTCATTGTTTAACCTCTTTCGTGTTACTAAATCCCCATTTAATAAAAAGTCTGGATTTTTACTAAATGGGGAAATATTATTTATTAATCTAAATCTAATAATCTATTAATGTTATTAATATCTAAATCTTTATTTATATTGGCTTCATGCTCCTTTAATGTGTATTCTAAATCTTTCATAACTTGTTTAATATCTTCCATATTATTAACCCCTATTTTTTGGATTTTTAAACCATATAAAGATTTTATTGTTATATTTACTTTTGAATTTTCCATTACCATTGTTTTAACTCTACTTTCCTTATATCCCCACCCCTTAAGAGTGGGGATTTATTATTTATTATTTGTTTAATTTCTCTAATCTTTCAATCCTTGATTCGTCACCATAATTTATTAAGTATTCTTTTCTTAAATTGTTTATTGTTGTTATAAGTTCATGACCAATTAAAGCCTCAATATCAAACATTAATTGATTTTTTTCATAGTTACTTAGATTGGTTGTATTAACTTTATCTTCTATCATTTTTAATCTTAGTTCATATGTTTTATTTTTCATTGTCTTATTTTCTCCTCATTCCCACGCCTTAAGCGTGGGAATTATTATTATTTATTTATACTATTTTTTGCTTACTTGCATTTAATGAGGTTAATAAATGTTCATAAGTAGAAATAATATAATTATTATTAGTACCATTTTTTTTATTTTCTCTCATCTTTCCAACATCTCTTAAAAGAATCTGAACACCCCTTTTTGTTTTCTTAAGGTGTGGTAATCCTTCTATATGGTCATCAACGTCCTTAAAATCACTCGCTTGGGCGTTCTGAACTTGTCTTGATGTGGTTACTATTTCCCCATCAACTTTGTTAACCTTGTTGAATCCTATTGAATAAAATAAACTCTTTTGCTTATTTATGTTCTCTAAAATATCCATTTTCTTTACTCTTTCTAGATGGTGTTATTGTTTATTTTTTCTAACCATCTAGTATTATTATCTCAAAAAATGTCAACAAAATATAGATAAAATCAATACCTATTTTGATTATTTTTATACGAGTTTTGATAATGAGTATCAATTATTATTTTTCTTATATTACGAATTCATTCATTTTCCAGGATTGAGCTGCGATTTTTGGCTTTGTTACGATATTCGCAGCCCCCCGTTCTACTATTTTTCGATTAGGGTACCTAGCCCAAAAAAGTAGTATCTTAAAAAAAAGGAAAAAAATTGGGATATTTGAGATTGGAGTTAAATATAATTATATTTAGGGAGTATGATTGAGTTCGTAAGCATCAAGGATGAGGTTGGTATCTATACCAAACATGGATGTTGGGAAGAGATACATTCTGGCAGCATCATCGTCACCACCATTGGTAGTAAAGCGTTCTATGGATACTCCGAGGGCCTTTATGATACCTCTGAGTGTCTCGACCGCTAAAAGGATGGTGTATTGTATTTCTCCATTGATTTCTAGTACATGAGCCCAATGAGAAGCTTCTGTGGTAGATATCCCGGAGGGTTTCCCACGACATTCGAATTCTATGGCTATGTTATTGGTGTTTACCCAGGACTTGGGGTTAGAGAAGTCGCCACGTTCAGTTTTTACTTCGACAGTATCTAAGTTTAGTAGAGAGGCAATAGCTTTCTCGTTAGACTCACCGAACTTTAAGTCATGTTTGAAATCTTTATTGAATGTAGTGTTGTTAGTCATATTATTAGGAAAGGGGGAGAAAAACTAAAATTGGAGTATCATGAGTACTCTCCCCCTAACATTTACTCTATCCCTAAGTGTTGGGGGCAGGAGTCCAGTTAACATCAGGAAAGAACCCTGCCCCACTAGAGGGACATATATAAATATATAATGTATTTATTGGGCTGTCAAGAGAAAGTAGGCAGAACCTTGTAATTAATTAATAAACCAAAAAAAAATCCAACTAAATGATTCTGCCTGTATTGATTATACCTAATAATTTTGCGTTGGTCTACTCATAAACCAAGAATGTGGTTTTATATTTGGGAAATTATCTTTTACATTATAGGATATGGTAGAAGATTCGTTTACACAGTCATAGCATACTAATTTGCCGCCCACATTAAAGAACGGTTTGTATTCTTTAGAATAAGTCTTAACACATTGAAAGCACTCTATTGGAGTTTCTATGTTATCGAATCGATGAAAGTATTCCCAGGAGTCTACCAAGCAATCTCCCTTACTGAAAGAGACTTGTCTTTTAGGTCTTTTACCTTGTTTTCTGCCTTCTGTAAGGCGTTTAGAGTGGCTTTGTCTTTCCAAGTAAGGATATTGTGCTTCTTTACTTCGTAACCCCTCTTTATTTTCTTTCTGTTTGCATAGGCTACACCAAGAGCTACAGCAGTGCCTATTAGTCCTACTCCTATGATTTCTTTCTTAGTTCTTGAGTCCATGTCTCCTCCGTATATTCTCCTATATTTACGCTTTGCCGCAGGCAATCTGCCGCTAGGCTCATTAATATCGTAATATATTATATTATACAATATTTTTGGGAAACTTTTGTTGACAGGTAAAGTATAATTTCTTATGGAAGGGACGCTATTAGAATTCATATTTAACCTAGAAGACAGCTTCAAGGAATGGACTGTATCCATTGAATTCCTATCGGCTGTCTCTATACCAATAATATTAGCTTTATTATTTAGATTTTATCGTTAGTCGTTATGTGGTTTAGAGTACCATCCATCGCCCTTATATAGAACTGTGGGTGCTGAGAATTCTCTATTAGCTTTCTTTTTATTACAGAATTTACATTTTATAGTCGAGCCACTTCCAAATTTTTCCACCTGGTCAAATTTTTTGTCGCAAGATTTACAATAATAAACATAGGTTGGCATTTTATATTAGTTCTCCTTGTACAACATGTTCGTTTATTCTTTGTTTAGCTATTTCAAAATAATTTACATCTTTTTCTATACCAATAAATTTTCTATTGTTTCTTTTAGCAGCAACCCCGGTGCTTCCACTCCCCATAGTAAAATCTAAAACTACTTGATTTTCTAAAGTGTAGGTTTTAATTAGATATTCTAAAAGTTCTATTGGCTTTTGTGTTGGGTGCAAACTTCCTTTTCTAATCTTATCAAATTCAATTATTGTTACAGGGTATTTATGTGTGTAAGTTTTTTTATATTGCCCTTTTATTCCTTTTGTTCCTCCACTAATACTTTCTTTATTACCACCTGCTTTTATAGGTTTATCTCTTTTAATCATTTGAGGATAATAAAAACTTTTGCCATTAATAAAAATAGAAATAAATTCTGTTAATCTCATTGGCTGTATTTTTGCGTTAGACATACCACTAGGTATTTTTTTATTCCATATCCAGTCATATTTAAATTCTTTTATGTTGCTTAATCTTAAATGGGAACTAAATGGTTCTGTACCAAATAATGCAATTGCCGCATTATCTTTTCTTATCCTTTTAATTTGTTCCCACATTAAATCATAAGGAATAATATTATCCCATTTGCATTGAGTTGTGCCATAAGGCAAATCTGTTAGGATAAAATCAATAGAATTGCTTGGTATTTTTTGCATAGCAACCAAACAGTCGTCATTAATCAGACTTATTTGTGTCATTTATATTCTCTCTGCTAGCTTATTCATTAGCATTGTAATTACATTTGTAGTAACTGCATTGCCTAAAGTCTTATATCTTTGTGTATCGCTTAAATCAAAGGTCCACCCATCTGAGAACCCTTGGAGCCGTTCGCATTCTGTTGGTGTAAGTCTTCTAATAGCTGTTGAACTAACCCTATATAAGCCGCCATCTTCTGTTGAAGTGAGTGTTTTAGACAAAGAAGTGTCATATACCCTTAGAGATTGCTCGTATGTTATCTCTCTTTCCTCTAAAGTAGTAACTTGTTCGTCATAAGTATCATCAAATGCTAGTATTTTTTTTAATTTTCTCCAGTCTTCCGGGGTTGGTATGCTTCCAGAGGAGTCTTTTCTAAACCAATGCCCTGCTGTATGAGCATATCCAAAGACTGCATCTAGGTCAGATATTGTATATTCAGACTCTTTTCGCCATTTATTTAGGTAATCGCAAATTTCTGCTTGGTTAACTTCATATTTTCTCGCATAAAAAGTCTTAAATTCTTTTAGTAAGTGGTCAACTTCTGAAGTAATTTCGTTTAATTTTGGTTTTGATAACATTACTCCATGTATATCTTGGCCAGTAAGAGTAAAAGACTCGTCTCCTGGTTCTTTGAATCTTCTACCATTTTGTCTTTTCACTGCTCTATCAGGTGTTAGTACTGGGGTAACGAGTAAATCCATATCTGAATGGTTGCCCCCAGAGTGTGCTCCCCCTGTAATTGTAGATGCAACATTAGGGTTTTTCTTTATATTGCCCTTTTTATCTATTTTTAAGTGCCTGGGTTTTTCTTTTGATTCCCTTGAAGGAGCTTGTCCTTCTGAGCCGATGATAGGAAATATTTTTCGTGTGGGGAAACTTCTAAGATATCCGATAATAAAGATTCGTTCCCTGTTTTGGGGAACTCCCCAATCCTTGCTGTTAAGTACCTGCCATTCAACTCTATACCCCAAGTCGGTGAGAACCCTAAGTATTGTCTGGAAAGTTTTTCCATTGTCATGAGATAACAAACCTTTAACGTTTTCAAGTACCAAATATCTGGGTCTTTTTTCTGAACAAATCCTTGCGATGTCAAAAAAGAGTGTACCCCTTGTGTCGTTAAACCCTCGCTGGAGCCCTGCAACGCTGAATGCTTGGCAAGGAAACCCTCCAACCAAGAGGTCAAAGTCTGGGAGTTCATCTCCTTGAATGTTAGTTGCGTTTCCATAATTCTTTACTCCTTTAAAATGCCTCTCAAAAATTTCTATGGCATACTTGTCTATTTCTGAATATCCTATTAGTTCATGTTCTAAGTTAGAATTTTGCAACCCCACTTCAAAGCCGCCAATCCCGGAGAACATGCTAAAAACTTTTAATTTCACTTCCTTGTCCTTCTCTTTATCTAAAATAAATTCTTAATAGTACAAAAACTACTATAAACCCTGCTAAACACAATGTTAGTTGATGTCCAAATGTCCACTCCATATAATACCTCAAAATTCTTGTATAAAATATTATACCCTAAC
>Ga0209645_1000753_pt1 | contig 16572 bp, 24 predicted proteins | sample ETNvirenome_6_30_FD_184070 | JGI IMG/M metagenome (GOLD analysis project Ga0209645, IMG submission 184070) | Marine viral communities from the Pacific Ocean - ETNP_6_30 (SPAdes) (version 2) | ecosystem: Environmental > Aquatic > Marine > Oceanic | place: Pacific Ocean | collected 2013-06-19
AATATGAAGTGTCAATGTGGAAGCACTAGAATCCATAAAAGGGGTACAAGAAATGATAAGCAGAGGACTAGATGTTTAGATTGTGGTAAATGGGAATCAAGGCATATTAAACCTGAAGGGGCTAAGATTCTTTTGTTTGACATAGAAACAACTCCAATGGAAGTTTACGTCTGGGGGTTGTTTGGCAATAAATACATTGATTATAATAATGTAATCAAAGATTGGAATGTTCTCAGTTGGTCTGCTAAATGGCTTTTTGATTCTAAGGTAATGTCGGATATACAAACACCTAAAGAAGCTAAGAATAGAGATGATAAAAGAATATTAAAAGGTATATGGCAGTTATTAGATGAAGCTGACATAGTTGTTGCTCACAATGGAGATAAGTTCGATATTAAGAAATTAAATACGAGGTTTTATATTAATGAATATGTAACGCCATCATCTTTTAGGTCTATAGATACTTTAAAAGCAATTAAAAAAAGTTTTGCATTCTCATCTAATAGATTGGATTATTTAGGCAAGTTAATTAAGAACAAAGGTAAGTTAGATACTAACTTTAAATTGTGGACTGATTGTCTAGATGGTAAAAGAAAAGCATTGTCAAAGATGCTGTCTTATAATGAAGAAGATGTTAGATTATTGGAAGAAGTATATTTAGATATAAGAAGCTGGATTAAACCTCATCCTAATATTGGTGTATGGTGCGATGGTTCTGTTTGTCCTACTTGTGGCAGTAATGATTTAAGTTATAATGGCAAATATTATACGACTAATGCCAATAAATACAATTCTTACAGATGTAATAGTTGTGGGGCTTTATCAAGGTCTATTGATAGTGTATTATCGGTAGATGAGAGAAAAAGATTAATGCGACCAATATCTTGATTTATTAAAATAAAAATGGTAATATAAAACATGAATAATCAAACAAAAGATAAGTTTAACATTGAATTTCCTGAAGAAATGACACCAGAAGAAAAAGATTGGATTAAAGAGTATATATTTAAATTTCTTGAAAGACATTCATGTACAATATCTAAGATAGATAATAATGGTAAATAATCAGATAGGTATGGGCATAGATGCTACTTACTACTATACTATATCTTGGGATGGAATAGATGAGTATACAGAAGGCTCTGTTACTTTTACAAGCCTTGATGAAAGAGATGCTGTTCAAAATATACAGCATTATCTAGATTATTACAAAGATAGAGATGCTTATTTATCTAACTTTGCTGTTGAGGGAGATGGTTATAGCAAGAATCTATTAACAGATGAACTTAAAAATAAATTAGGAAGGTAACAAATGTCTGAATACAATAACATAAAGATACAACCAAACATAGATTATAATTTTAAATTTATGCACGATACCCCCATACAGGGTGAAAATTCTTATGGAAAATATAATCTATACAGCTTTGAACACAATGGAGAGTCAGTTAGTCTATTTGCTACTGATGCTCTTCATAATAAGATACAGTTCTTTAAAAAAGATGATACAATTATAGTTCGTAAACAAACACAACCAGATGGTAAGATGGAGTGGGTTGTTATACCAACTATGGGTACACCAGAAAGAACTGCTACTCCTTCTACATCAAATACCCAAGCCAAAGTAGATGATAGGACAAAAGATATTCATAGGCAAGTATGTTTAAAATTAGCAGTACAATCTATGGGTATTTCAATTTCAGAGAATTTAGACTTTGATATGGTAAAAATGAGAATGGAAGGTTTGCTGAATGTCTTAGAAGGCGAGAGTGTTGTCTCCTAACCATGAAAAAATCCAATATCAATAAGTTGGATAAATTATGGTCTGAAAAAGTGCGAGAGTATGGGATGTGTGAAAAATGTCGTAAATTATCTCCCTTAAATGCCCACCATTTCTACTCTCGCTCAATCAGGGCAGTTAGATGGGATGTAAAAAATGGCTTTTGTTTATGCGTTGGATGTCATACATTCTCATCAAAGTTCTCAGCACATAAGACCCCTGCTGAGTTTGTTGAATGGGCTATAGAGCGTAGGGGTGAAGAATGGTATGATGACTTAAAGATAAGAAAAAATAAAACTGTAAAATATACAGATGACGATGTAAGCACATTAATAAAGGAGTTAAAATGAAATTAGATAAAGTAAAATCAATGGTATCTAGTTTATGGGCAGATACAGAGATGGAAATAGATACACTGTCAATAACAGAATTAAAAGACCTAATAAAAGGTCTAGGTAATAAAGTAAATAATATTACTGAATATTTAGAAGACCAGTTCAAACTATGCTCTCATTGCGAAGGCGACACCATTAGCGTATGTGAACCATGTTTGGATACTATGGCTGTAAAATATGGGGACACTTAAAATTTGATAACCTGTATGTGTTGCAATGAAAGTGATGTCGTGGTTGGCTTCCCCATAAAATTTAAGGAGATAAAATGAAAGTAGCTGACTTTATAAAATGGGCTGAATCTGTACAAGAAGAAGAAAATAGAATCATGCTTACAAAAGGCGAAGAATATACTATAAGCAATGAGGATAAATTTCGTAACTTTAAGAGCATAGGAGAAAGAGCAGATATAGAGCCTAAAAGGGTAGCTTTAACTTATTTACTTAAACACTTGGACTCTATCTGTAACTTTGTTTTACATGGCAAAGAAGCATCGGATGAGCCAATAATGGGAAGGATTATGGATGCTCGTAATTATCTCCTACTTCTTGGGGGTATGATTGAAGAAGAAATGGTCAAAAGATGACTCTATCCAATGGGTTATAGATGCCTTAAATAATATAGTTGTAGAGAAAAGAGATAGAGAAAATCATAAATATGACGAAGTAAGGGCTGACTTAGATATAAAGTGGTGTCCCAAATGCCATTGCAAATGGGAAATATTTGAGAATAAGCTATGGTCATCCCCTGACCAAGAGCTGTGGAAAAGAGAAATATGCAGAGATTGCATTGCAAAGTAAAAAATGGTAAAGTCATATTACCTGATGTAGACGTAGAAGATGGAGAGTATTACTTTGAATTAAGAGAAGTCGGTGTTAGGTCTGCAAAACAAAACAATTATTATTGGAAAATTATAGATATACTTTCAGAAGAATTAGGTTACACTAAAAGAGAAATGCACCAAACAATTAAAAAGCATTTTGATATTAAATCTACTAAGTATTTAGAACCAAAAGAGTTTAGTGATTTTTTAGAGAACTTAATCAGATGGTGTGCAATAGATTTGCACATCGTAATCCCTGACCCCTAAGATAGTTGCTCTCTTAAATTAATATTGGCACTGAATACGTTTGGTGCTACCTCAGTAAAATCTATAGGCTGAGTCAATCTTACATAGTGATAGTTGTCGTCATCATCTTTATATAAGAACTTCTTAAAATCCTGTACATCTGCATTTAGATTTTCAAATGCTGTTTTTTGTGTACTAAGTATATGGGAGAAGCTAAAGCTAAATGTAGTCTTTGGTTCATGTCTTTTGTTGGCATATTCATTGCCACCATAAGAAGTGACCACATCTGTACCAAACTCTTCACCTATCGTTGCGTTAATTTCTGGGTTAACATCAAACTCATATTTATTGCCTATAATTATTTCAGTTATGTCGTCTATAGTGCCTGTTGTAGAGCGTAAGAACCAATACCTGCCTGATGTTTCAGTAAATGTTATTACGTTCCACCCCTGACTCATTGAAGCAGTCTGATTAAGTATTTCTGTACCCATAGCAGTAGCAGAGCTTCCTCTATATAATTTAAAATCATGTCCATGTGCAGATGAATAATAGAGTGCAATGCAGTTTGCAGTTTGTTCTGAGCCTAAATCAAACCTTAGCGTATCATCTGTATTAAAAGAAGTAAATGCTGTTGATATAGACATATCTATAGCTCTTTCTTCGTTAGTAACAGAACTAGATGCACTAAATGTTGAACCAGAAGCAGTGCCATCTGTTAATGTTGATTCTGTTAACCCTACGCTATCATGTATAAATTCTCTTGCCATTACGAAACCTCTGTTAAAGTTAATTTTATCATATTAGGCAACTTAGATACATTAGTTACCATAAAATAATCTGTACTAGCTAAAGCTGTACCAAATATTTTTAAATCTGCTGGAAAATTAGATACATTTACAATGTCCCCTATTTCAATATTTGTGTATTTCATTTTACTTGTGTTGATTTTTAAAATAGGTTTTCTATCTTTGTAGTAACCTAGCAATGTATCTCTGTATGCTTCTGCTACCCCTGAATCTGCTATATAAGGTGCATCCATTGTTAATTCGTATGCTTTAGAAGATGTGCTGTATTTATCTATACTAGTGTCATCGCTAGATGAATCGGTTTTTTCTATGTTTTGTTCTGAACCATAATCAAATTTGTAATTCAAAGTAACTTTATTTCTTACCTGTCTAGCATCTGTTAAGGCTACAGACTCTAAAGAACAGTCACTAAAATCTATTGTTTGTGTTACATCTGATGGGACATAAGCTCTTTCTCTTCCAAATAATCTCACTGCACCAGATTCGTTGAAATGGTAAAACAAACCAGATTGTCTACATATTCTTCTTAATACTTGGTGTGCATCTTCAAGTGCATATTGGCTAAACCTTAATTTTACATCACTGGCATTTGATTGATTAAATATATCTTTTAATTTACCAGTAGTTTTAGTGCCATAATCATCAAAAGTAGATGTATCTATTGATGCACCTAAAAATTGTCTGGCAATATCTTCTATCATATAAACAGGGTTTTCTATAAAATCGGATGTAGCGTAACCATTAGACCTAGAAGAAGTTAAATCTGATGTATATTTTCTACCTTTTAATGCACCATAAAGCATTCTAACATCTTTAGGGATTTTAGTCTCTACTGTGTACACAATATTCCTTGTACTACTTTGCAAACCTGTTCTTTCCTTTGCTTCTCCAATCTCTCTATCATCTTGTATGATATAAGTTTTCTTTTCTACAATTGCATCTTGTATTTCGTAATCACCTACAATTAATATTGAAAATATACTAGCACTAGCAGAACTACCAGAGTCTCTGGTGTCCATTATTAATTTTAATTTCTTACCTGCATCAGCAGAAGATAGGGTTATGGTTTGTGTTGTATTTGTGCCACTAGGAATATTGTCTGTATGAAGTGGGTTTCCATTTTTATCTGTAAATCCAAAAAAATCTGTAGTACCAGCACCACTCACAAAATCAGAAGTGTAATACATTAGCATTTTAACGCCAGTTCTATTAGCCCCCTTTGGTAAATGAGGCAATCCAAAGGAAAACTCACTAGCACCTGATGTTGATATTGCTTTGCTAGTAGAATTACTAAAGTTTTGCACTTCAGGTACGCCAGTAACAAATACACCTGCTTCTAACAAGTTACCACTAATATAAGCAATAGGGCTATTAGATACATCTACTAAATTATCATCAAAAGAAGCGTATACATCAGAAATATACATTTCCATGTTTTTATCTCTAAGCGTGTGTATTGCGTTTGTATCTGCTTTTGCCTCTAATCCATTAGTAGCATCCCATTTATTGCTAATAATCATAGGTGCATGACCACCAGTATGCCTATCAAAAGCTGAATTAGGGAGTGACAGGTTCCTATCAAAATCACCGTAAACAAAAGGTATTGGCTTTCCTACATTTTCATCTGGCACATCAGCACCAGATAATAGCGTAGTGGGTATAGTTACATTAAACTTATTCATTATGTCATTTAATGTTAAATTAAAAGTTTTTTCTGTATAATTAGTATTCATACCAATAATACCTGTTGCCAGTAATTGATGGTCTGAATGACTTGTTACATTTTCATCTGCAACATACAATTCCCACTTTCTATTGGTAAATTCTCTGGTAGCAAGATAATCTGAAAATCTTTGACCTTCTATAGCGTTTGTAGTGTTTACAATCTTTATACTCATTGAGCCAAACTTTACTTCAAAATCTGTTAAGTTTGCTGAGTAGCTTAAACTACCCCAAGATGCTATTATGCCATAATAAAATACAGAATTAATTGTTCTATCTTTATCAGACAGCCCTACAAAGCTAGATTCATCGTCATAATATAGCTTGACATACCAATATGAAGATGTAGAATCTTTAGAAAATGCTGTTGATAAATTTGTTGATAAACTAAGCAATGGCTTGTCCTGATGCGTTAATAGCTGGTATTAAAGTATTTACTACATAATCTTGGTCTACTATACCACCTTCTATGTTAATTGTTACTCCAGAGGTTTTTAATGCTCTTTCTTGAGGTCTGTCTACAGGTGTAATTTGTACATGTTCTCTACCTGCTTCACCAACCATAATTAATTCTGGCTTATTAGTTACAAAGTCACCACCCTTTGCAAATTGCTGTGCTTCTATTGTTGCTACATTGGCTAAACCTTGTGCAATAACACCTGCCATAGCTATAAAATTAAATGGAGGGATTCCACTTCTTAAAGCTAAGTTTGCACCAGCGTAGGTGTCAATAATAGCTTGTGCTTGTGCCAATCTTTTAGAAACTATAGCAGAGCCTTTCATAGCTTTGTTTAAATTACCTAACGCACCTATACTACTTGACACTGTTTTTAATTGTGCTTGTCTAATCTCTTCTTGTAAAGAAATTTTTTGAATGTCTAAATTAATTCTTTTTTTATCTCTTTCCTCATTACTTAATTCAGCTTTTTCAAGCAATTCTTGCTCTAGTTTAATTAAGTCTAATCTATCATGTGCATCTAAAACGCCATCTTGCATTAGCTCTTTTTTCTCTTTCAATAGCTTAATTTCATTGTCTAGGCTTTTTGCCAATACACCTTGCTTTGCTTCCATGTCACCTAAAGCATCTTCAAGTAACTTCATCTCTTCAGTTAATTCTGTCGATGACCCTGCAAAAAGATTAAATTTATCTATTAATGCCCCAACTGTCATAGTTGCACCAAAAATAAGTAAATTTTTCTTTGATATTTTATTTAAAAGTTGCATTGATTTACTAGCAATTAACGCACCTTTTGATACTGCTATATAGCCAATTGCCAACCCTCCTAATGCACTACCATACGCTTTAATATGTTCTGGTTCAATAGCATCTGCTATTTTTTGCATAGCTGAAGCAAATAGTTTAATCATAGGTATCACCACTACACCTATATCTTCACCTAAATCACCCAGTGAATTTCCTAGCTGGTCTATTGCACCTAAATAAGTATTAGCATCTTTTTCTGCTTGACCCCCATATAGGTCGCTTAATTTTTTAGTTACACTTTCCAATCTTTGAGTAGAGCCTGAAGTTCCAATTATTTCTACACCATATCTAGATAAAGCATTGGTAGAACTAAAAACACTTTTACTAACTAAATCTACTGCTGTATTTAAAGCCATACCTTTTGCCACAGACAAATCCATAGAAGCCTTTGTCAGTCTAGCAATAGCTCTCTCATTATCAGTATAAGCACCGACTAAAGACATGGCTTGAATTGTCTCTTCATCTCCAAAAGCTGTAACTTTTTGTTGTTGCGAAGCGAAAGCCAACAATGCTTCAGACCTTCTGCCTAATGCTGTAGTAAGTTTATTTTCTGCTCTTTCTTGCTCTCCAGCTAGTTTTGCCATTCTACCGACAGTCATTGCAAATATGCTACCAGCAAATGATGCAAGTAACATCTTAGACCTTAATACTGCAAAAGAACCACCAAGTATTCTAGTAGAATGTTCAGTTTCAAACATTCCTTTGCTAAGATTATTTTTAGAACGAACTAATCTATCTGTAGCTTCTTTAGCCTGTCTTAGTGCTACTCTATCACCTTTTAATGCACGAGTAAACATTTCAGTGCTAATACCAGCTTGTTTAAATCCACTGTCAACTTTCTTTAGTTCTAAGAACATTGCTTTAAGCTGGTTCCTGCCACTAAATACAGTTTTGTTTCTTTGGACTTCTTTGTCTACTAATTTAGCTTGAGAATTAAGTAATGATTTAGTAGCCCTATCTAGACTTTTAATGGCATTGGTTAGTTGCCTATCTCCTTCAGGCTTAAACTTTATAGTAATTGTATCAGGTAGTGCCATGATTATTTGCCTTTAATTGTTGTCTCTCTATTAATGTTTTTAACAAGAATGATTTTGATACCCATTTAGCAGGTTGCTCTCCATAGCTTCCTTTGTATGGCTGTGTACCAAAATCTCTTGAATAAATAAATCTTGAAATATCTTTTTGGGATTGTTTGTCTAAGAATATGTCTCGACAAGCAAAGAAGGGTAGCTGTGCCATTACTGATTCTGCAATGTTAAAGTCACTACCCTGCGAATTTGCTTCTTTGGTTTCCTCAATAATTAGCTCTATAACGTCCCAAACATCTTTATCTGAAGTAAAAGTACGCATATGATATTTTCCGTCAATTAAGACAGGTATTTGAGCCTCGTAAGGGTACGCATGAAACCTGCACCCCCCACATCTTTCTTCTATGAGGAAGTTTAATTCGAGTGTGAGGGACTCTACTCCCCCAAGCGTTGATATTCCTGTACAGCCAATGATAAGTCATTTTTTTCGTCTTCTGTAAGAGACTTAATAAATTTATCATCTGCACCCTCAACTCCCTTGCGAATCCATGCTGTCCTAGCTTTTGATAGATTTAAAATACTAACCACTTCATTATCTTCATACTTCATTTGAGGTATGTCATTGCAGTAGTCAATATCGTCTACAGACATTTCTTTTATCTTGCAAGATTTATCATTTAATTTAAAATCTTTCATTAAGCACTCACATCAAATGATATAAGAGGGTCTGTACCATCGTCAACAGCTTTTATTGAACAATCCAACATCATTAAGTCACCTTCTGCTAAAGCTACGTTTGTAAATACACCATTTTGCATATCAATCCCAAAAGCATTATTATTAACGATTTTAAACATATTTCCAGACTTAGCTGATGTTTGTCCGTCAAATTCATAAACCAAACCTTTTGTATTGTCATCGTATTTTACTTGAGCATCTGCTGTAACTGCTATCTCTGCACCACGACTAACAACTTGATAACCAGTTGAAGATACACCAGTAAAAACTGCTGGACTTTCTATAGTAGCAGTAAATGATGATAATATAACATCGACATCAAATACTTCGTGTGCAGAAGAACTAGATAATTTAGGAATATCTGTATTTGCATAAGCTGTTTCAGTTCCAATGGCAGTAGTGTTGCTTAAATCTGGTTTTTTACCAGTTTGTAAAGTAGCGTTAAATTTATATTGACCACCCTCTGTACCTGCTTCTGCTGTAATAGCAAAAGAAGTAACTACACAACCAAAGAACTCTAAAGCCTGTTGATTGGTTAAATCTGATGGTTGCATAACAAGTGTAAGTGATGAAGCACTATTAGTAACTGCACTACCATATTTTTGCGATGCACCAGTAAAGCCAGTAGCAACTGCAATATCGCCACTTACATCATTGCAAATATTTTGTGCCAATAGTTTATGTCCTGCATCATTGTGAAGTGTGCCAGATAAAGATATTTCTACAACTCTTAATAAATTGTCTTGAAAGAAATCTTCATCTTTAAATGTTCTTGAGACACCACTTCTTACATCTAATTTTTGATTTACATTTAATGTGGGGAATCCAACTGAATCAACATCTAATTGATACATAGTACCAGCTACCCCTGTTGCACCAGCGTTGGTGGCATCAGATGCTAAAAATACTCTCCATTCTTTTGGTGAAAATGCTATTGCTGACATTATTCATCTCCTTCTTTTTGTTTTGATGGAGACTTCTTCATCTCTACCAAAGGTTCTATGTTTTCTGGAATAGAAGACATTTCTATCTCTTTTCCTGCTTGTAATTCTTCCCATTCCTCCATAGAAACCCCACAGGATTTCCAAGCGTTAGGCAAGGGAACGCTTTTATCTTTTATTTTAACTTTCATAGTAATCCTTATTACTTTCCTATGTTATGTTACCTAAATACATTCCTCTCCATTCCCATCTAACAACATTAAGCCCATCAACTAATTCTTCCTCTTCTGTCTTTTCATTGACTCGACTTTCTTCTAAATTACCATCTATGTAGGTATTATTCATGTTGCTAAAGAATAGAGCTTCTATCCTAGATACTTGTCTGAATATATGTTCCCAAGTATCTTTTTTAATATTTTTTTCTTTAAAGGTATACGATACATCTAGTATGTACTCTCTTAACTCTGCACTAGCCATTCTATCTACTGAATCGCTACCTATTGGATTCAATCTTATTGATTGACTCCCCATGTCCTTAAATGCCCCTGTATAAACAGGTATTGTCCCAGCGAACTCAGTATTAAGAAAGGAACGTATGGTGTCTAATATTTTATCATCCCAAATATTTTGAAATGTAATCACCTACGAGTTCCCATCATAGTTCTTGGATAGCCTAAGTCTACTACATCTCTCTTACCAACAACTTCTATTTCCCAATAATCATTTAATGTGGCAGTATCTCCAGTATCACCTGCAAATCTAATCTCAAGACCGTTACCCACTGGTTGGTAATTACCACTAATAATATCAGAGTAAGATTCGTTTAAACCTTGATTCATTCTTTCTGAGCCAAGCCTATCTTCATCTGCTCTCCATACAGAATACCTAGCAGTCCCTATAGCACCAGCAGTGGTAATCTTCACACCTATTCTATCGTATACGCCACTGTAAGCACCTCTGGTATCTACTATTCTAAGACTGCCTGACACAGAACCTTCTCTTATTACACCAATTGAAGCATCGCCAGTTGTTTGCCAAGATAGTTTTGTACTCCCATTATTAAGTGAAGCTATGTTAGATGTTGCTTCTGTAAATAAAGCATCTGCTATTTCAGATGTAGGTTGTGAAGCACGAATTAAAAAACTACAAGCTAATAGTGCAGTAGTGCGTATTAAGATGTAGTCGTAATTACCATCTTGGTCTTTAAATTGTTCTCTAGGTAATTTAGCATCCAATGCTGAATCTAAATATTTTGATGCGTTAGATAAATACCTAGTTCTTAAATCTCCCCAATCTTCTCCTGATTCCAACAATAAATCATTTGGATTGCTAGAGCTATTGTAATAATAGCAAACATCGTCTTCATAGTACCATTGACCATTTGAAGTTACATTTGAAGCACTGGACTGAGCATTGCCCAAGTTTTCACCATTAGCAAATAGTTGAGTTACTAAGCCACAATTTTCAGCTTTGTATCTACTTCCAGAATGAACTACCCAACCATATAAAGTTGTTTTAGTGTCAAATGAATCTATGTCTGGGAAGACATCTTTTAAATCTCTATTTGTTGCGTATGTTGCCATTGTTTGTTAATATACCTCTTAAATGCTTTCTATACAATATCTAATGCAATCCAATAGCTCTTTTCCACCAGCCATACCAAAATCGTTCTTGGGTATTGTTCTTTTGTATTATGGTAGCGTAAAAAAGCGTTCTATATGCCTGAAATCGAGACTTTTTTATTCTATTGGACTCTCTTATCGTATTTCTACCAATACGACCATCTACAGCTATTTTTGGGCTTCCTGTGCTGTTTATAGCTTTCTGTAGTATCTTTACTGCATTGCCTTGCCCATGATTTACTACAGCATCAAAATAATCTGCTCTTAAATCTTCTGGCAACTTCTCAGCTTTAGATGGAATCCAGTAATCTCTTAAATAAATATTAGTTGCTTCTTCTACTGTTAATTCTTTTATGTTAATATCTGGATATGACCTTTTAGAAATGCCAAAGCGAGTTTCTCCACCCATATCTTTAGGGTCGTCTACGTAACCACCCTCTCGCTTTAGCACTTCAGGTATGATTTGAGCGAAAGTCACTTTTTTCCCATTACTTCAGACATGACGTTCTCAAAAACACCGTATATCGCTTCTATCACCTTTTCCTCAGTCTGCTCATTAATGATAGGAATATTTATGTTTTTATTTAGCTCGTCAATAATTTTTTCTTTATTTTCATCATTGAACAAGTATTCCATAATCATTTTTTGTATCATATTAACCTCATTAGTATGTTTACTGTTATTGGAATGATAAATATTGCTACCATTCCTATTGTTTTAATTCTTATTAAAGATGCTTCATGCTCGGCAACTCTACCATTAATTCTTTCGAGATGTTTTTCTATCCTTCCAACTCTATGTATCATCTCTTCTTGCCTTGTTGATACTTTTACCAACAGACTGTGCATCTCATCTCTATATTCCTCTCTTTTCATTTTCTTCTACGTCTTGGCTTAGGTGCATCTATCATACCCTCTATTCTATTTAGAGAGTCTGTTATCTCATTTGTATTTTCATTTATTGTATTTGCTAAATCATTCTTTGCTTTTATCAAGTCACATATAATGTCATATTGTTTGTTTAACTCGCTTGATAAATCTTTTGTCAAATACTTTAATACAAAGATTAACAATACACCTATCAAAGCACTTGAAGATAATTCAGAAATCATTTCTGGATTCATCATACTCCCTTATTCCTCGGATTCGTAGTAAACTGCATCTTCTGGTATACGCAATTTACCATGTTCACATCTATAGTATTTAACTTTGCCATAATCTTGCAATTCAGATACCAAAGCATCAAACTCTACTTTTTCAAATAGCTCTGGTGATTGTTCTTCATAGCGAGATTCTTCTTGTATTATTGTCTCTTTGATAACAGATGGCTTACCATCTATCTTACTTTGAACAATATGTGGCACACCATCCACTACAACATACCTTGCTTTTCTAGCTTCAACACCTCTTTCTATTACATCTTTTTTAACAATCTTTGGAGTCTCTCTTTGATACTCTTTTCTATCAGATGTTCTAATTGTTGATTTCCATTTTACTCTTTGTGCCATAATTCTTTTAGTTTAGGGGCAAACAATTAAGTCTGCCCCATGCAACTATTCCTCTTCTTTATTTAACTCTTCTTTCAAAGAATTAATAAAAGCCTGTCTTCCAAACTGTAACTGCTGTAAATTAAAAGTAGCACTATCTATCTTTCTATTCAAATCAGATATATGTGCAACCATCATCTTTTGATTTTCAGCAAGTTCTTCAATATTGTACTCTTTATCGTCTATTTGTAACATAGGCTGGTTTTTTTCTTTTGTTTTTTCTTTTGCCATTGTATTACCTTTCTTTATCTTTTTTTGATTTTAGATTTCATTTTCTTTTTTTTCATCTTCTTTTTTTTCTTGACCTTCATGGTTCCATATTCTAACATAGTATCTCCTATTTTCTTTTTGTCTTACTCGGCGACCATTTGACTTTATTAGCCCAATACGCACCACTAAATTTACCTCTTGCAATATTCTTTCTATGTCTAGATTTAAATGCTTTTCTCTGCTCAGGCGTTTGATTGGTTCTAGCCCCTTGTTCTCCAAAGCGAATTAATTTTATTTTATGCCCTTCCTGAGCAAGTACAATATGAGATTTCTTTGGATGCTTAGGAGTTCTTTTAGGCTTATTAACACCTTTTAGGTTGTATTTTTTCAATAACCTTGCTTTTCTTGTTGCGTGTGCCATTACTCTTCCATTCCAGTAGAATCTCCTAACATAAATTTAATTCTTCCTATCAATGAATCTGCTTGAAAAGCTGACCTCATTATCTCTTCTGAAATCTCTTCCTCAGACTTTCCAATGTAAAAATTGTCACAAGCCCAAGAGAATACACAAACAAGCAAAGTAGTAACAAGCATACCATTAAAAAAGCTGTCAAATCTGTAAGTAAATTTTTTAATCTCTTCATTCATACTAACAACAATCTTTGCAAGTTTTTTCAAGCTCTTCTACCTTTTGTGATAGCTCTTGAACTGCTTTCATTAATACAGAAACAACACCTAAAGTATTAATTGATTTTGTACCCTCTTCTCCATGAACTAACTCTGGAAAATATTTTTCAATATCTTGAGCAATAAAACCTATTTGCTTTTCATCGCTTTTTGTTTCTTCTTTCCATTTAAATGTTGATGGTTTTATTTTGTTAACACTTTCAAGTGTTTTTCCTAAATCTTTTATATTCTTTTTTAGTGCTTTATCAGAAGTATGATTAAAATTGCCATCAATCACACCATTGGTATTTATAAGAAGTGGAACTGAGGCACCTTGTCTAATTCTTAATGCATTACTTGCTGATAAATCAATTGATGCAAGGGTTGAAGTTGTATATCCAATAACAAGTCCTGTGCTATTTACATCGTTGTGAAACCTTGCTATATCAGCAGAGTTACCACCATCTACGGATAACTTTAATGATGGAGAGGTATCATTGATACCAACATTTCCTGAATTTAAGATACTTAAGGCATCAGTTTTTCCAGAACTTGGAGTACCACCAACTTTGAAAATAAATCCATCAGTAATTTCATCGAATACAATGGCACCCTCTGAATCGGTACCATCATCAAATCTTATTTGTCTTGTGCCACTACCATTCAGTTCAATATCATGGAAAAATGTTACTTGCCCATCATCTAATGAAATTGACATTATGCCACCATCACCACCTACTGCACCAGCACCAGAATCATCATTATTTCTGCCTTCAAAATATATTCCATCTCCACCACCAGATATTCTAAATACTCTTTTATTGGTTGTTCCACCAGTATCATTGAATATAAGTTGTGGACTTACGCTATCAACAAGAGATAAGTGTGCAGTTGAACCTACAGGACTTCCACCAATACCAAGATTTCCTTCAAAAGTGCTAGTTCCTCTCATAGTATTACCACTGACTGTCCCCCCTAATTCCAACGCTGTAGAGTTGCCTGAAACAAAATTTATTTTATCATCTGTAAATCTTATAAATGTATCTGTGTCTCCACTATGATAAATAAATTCAGGGATTGTTAGGTTTCCTGCAAAAGTAACATCCCCATCGCTTTCTATTTTTAATAATTGTGATTCATTCCCACTATTATCACTGTTATCATCTGGAATTCTAACAACTTCAAAAAAGTCTTGTGCTGTTAGAGCAAACTGTGGAACATCACCGTTATCATCAAAAATAATTCTTGGAACTGTACCTTGTAAATGAATTATTCCAGTATCTCCACCACCAGTTCTATCTATGCCATTTACGACGCCAGGGTTTGTTGAGCCTATACCAACCATTCCAGTATCAGTCATTACTACTCTTGATGCACCATGATAAAAAACTAAATCACCAGCAGTTCCAAAGGCTTCACTTGCATTGTCAAATATTTGCCAACCACCACCTAAGAATAAACCATGGTCACTTCCAGCGTTTGATAATGTAACTCTTGATGCAAAACTAGCTTGTTGAGATGAATTTATAGTTAAAGCAGTAGTTGCTGATGTTCCTAATGTCATTGAATTATTAGAATGGTCATAAATAATTTGACCTTCTAGTAGATTTGAATTATCGCTAAATAATATTCTCCCACTATCATCATTATGAGAAGCAATTGTTATGCCATGACTATTCCCACTTGATGTTCCACCAACTATTAAATCATTAGCTGAACTATGAGCTGTTCCAGAACCTATTGTAGTCGTACTACTCGCTGTAAGTGTAGTAAACGAACCAGTCCCACCAGAAATGTTAGTTCCAGAAATATCCCCAGAATCTATATTTACATTGGTCATTGACCTGCTATTAAAATCTACAGAGGTTACGTTTGTACCAAAAAATACTGGCTTTCCAAACTCAATTTGCTCATTACCATTACTTGTATCAAACCTCATATATAAATTAGTATCTTCTGTAATATCTAAGGCTTCAGAGTTGTTGTCTAAAAGTTTAATGTCAAAACCTGCACCTGTAGATGAGCTTTTAAGCTCTGATAACTCTACACGACCTGTAGTTATTAAATTGTCATCTCCTAGACTTATGCTACCACCTGAACTTGTTATACTTCCGTTTGCTAAAGTAAGATTTCCAATAGTTGTGCCACTAGCTAATGTAGAAGCATCATCTGCTGTTAAAGCACCTATTCTTAAATTTTCATAATCTGTTATACTAACATTTCCAGCAGTAGTGCCATCTTCTGTAGTATCTATCAAGGCAAATTGTTTTGCTGATTCATCAAATATGAAACCAACATTTGCTGGTGCTGAATCTCCAGAACCTCTTTTAATTATAAAACCAGCATCAAAAGAATTGTTGGTAGGCTGTGAATCGTACTTATTTAAAAGTATTAATGGGTCTTCGACATTTAAAGTAGTAGAAGATATTTCTACTGCACCTGCTGTAGTAAGCGTACCCCCTATTACTAAATTTGTAACTGTTAATGTATCACTACTAAATGTCATATCGCCATCATCAGATAACACACCATTTGTTCCTGCAAAAACAACTCTACCAGAAGTTAAACTATCAGCAGTTAATGTAGATGCCCTAAAATCGTGACTTCCTATATCTAAATCCCCACTAGCTGTAAATGAGCTAATAGAGTCTAATGTACCTGAGTCAATATCTACTTTAGATATATTTACTTCGCCTGTCCCATGTGGAGTTAGACTAATATCTCCATTGGTGTCTGTAGATGTTATTGCATTGCCATTTATGTTTATGTTGTCTACTTGTAATGCAGT
>Ga0209645_1000754_pt1 | contig 16559 bp, 3 predicted proteins | sample ETNvirenome_6_30_FD_184070 | JGI IMG/M metagenome (GOLD analysis project Ga0209645, IMG submission 184070) | Marine viral communities from the Pacific Ocean - ETNP_6_30 (SPAdes) (version 2) | ecosystem: Environmental > Aquatic > Marine > Oceanic | place: Pacific Ocean | collected 2013-06-19
CGGGCTATCGTGGTGTCGCTCGCGTGACCGAGTTCTATCGTACTGCCGACGACCACAGCACCGCTGCCCTTGGGCGTGATGTTGATGCCTATGTTCGTGTCAGTGCCGTCAGCAGCGAGAGTGGTGCCTGACAGAGTGAGACCAGCGGCAGCCACGTTCGTGTCGAACGTACCAGCGAAGACGCTGTGGTCGGAGGCCAGCGTTATGTCGCCGTTCTCTATCTTCATTCCCCTCTGTACTCTTACATCCCTCTCCGTCATTCAATCACCTCATATGGCCTGCCAAGCGACCTTGACATGTATATCCTTGCTGTTTAATAAAGGAGTGACCTCGAGTTGCACGTTAGCACCGCTGACTCCGGCGTCGTATGTAGCCTGCTGGGTCTCGCTGCCGTCGGACTGCACCTGATTCGACACGGAGACGAAGGCGTCGCTCGCCGAGTCAGCCGAGTCTGTCCCGTTGTGCACGAGCAGGAGTTCTGTCGCCTCGTTGACGTCATCGGTCCTGTTCTCTACTTCCACCAGTAATTTAGCCGTTCTGAAACTGTTCCTGACGAACAGGTTGATTGTGAGCGCGGTGCTGGTGCTGCTGCTGGACGTGTCGACTGAACCTGAGCCGTAGCCCGACTCTCCGATGTGCAGCGGTGCCAGAGGGGTGGTCTGGTTGATGCCGACGAAGTTGTTGGTGGAGTCGGTCTTGATTAGATTGGTGTCCACCGCGATGTTAGTGAAGGTGCCGAGCGTCGAGGTCAGGGCGTCGAAGTAACCGTTTGCGAACCTCACGGAAGAGGAGCCTAGGTTGTAGGTGCTGTCAGCGCTGGGGAAGAGGTGCTGGTTGAACGTCCAAGAGTCCGTGCTGTCTGTGAATACTATGCTCTTGTCGCTGTCGGACGACTTGAGGATTATCCCACCACCATCTATCGCTGCATCGTTGCCCTCCGAGCCGCTGGGCGAGTGCGCCAGTTCGATGAGTTTGTCGTCTATCGTGAGGGTGGTCGAGTTGACGGTGGTCGTCGCGCCGTTGACTGTGAGGGTGCCTGTGACAATCAGGTCCTGATTGACGGTCAGGTTGCCTGCGGGGCCGATGCTGGTTATCGTCGGCTGGTTCGCATCGATGTTTATCACTGCGCTGGACGCGGTGAGCCCCGTGCCAGCGAACAGCGTGGCGATATCGTCGATTGATTCTTTCTTGACATTGTTAGACGCGTTTGTATCAGAGAAGGCAAGGAAGTCACCGCTTGCTATGTCAGCGGCAGCAAGTCCGTTGATGTCAATCAGCGCTGCCTCATCGGCCATCTGTATGGCCGAGGCGCCGAACTTGAGTTTGTCGCTGTCGTCATCGTCCACCCACAGGGTGTCTGCTGCGGTCGAGCCGGGATTGGTGTTCGTCTTCTGGAACTGAACCCCGCTCGGCGTCTTGAGGAGGCCGGTGCTGTCAGTGCCCGCTCCTGTGTTCATCACTATGGGACCGGCGAGCGTCAGCGTGTTGGTGCCCTCGGTGTAGGTGAACGCGGCCTCGCTGTCGAAAGCACCGTCGGAGCCCTTGTACTGCACGTGCCCCGTGGAGCCCGCTGGTGTGTAGGATATGGATGAGCCCTCGAATATCCTGACCCAAGCGGAGCCCGAGTACACGTAGATGCTGGATTCTTGAGGGTTGATTGTGTCATTGAGAGCCGTGGAGTCGAAGGTCAGGTCAGCCTGACCGACCGAGTTGAGGTTGGAGATGATGACCATGTGCCCGGAGGGGAAGGTGCCGTCGGGGTTGAGGTTGGTCGCCGTGTTCGTGTTGAACCTGAAGACGGTGCCGCCGTCGAAGGTGAAGGTCTTGGTGCCTCCTCCCGATGCGACTGTCACGAACTTGCCCGGCCCCAGCCTGAACGTCCTCCTAGCACCGTCCTGATAGCCTGAGAAGTAGAGCACGTCGTTCGTCTCCGTGTCACCCGTGTCGTCAGGCCCCCTGCTCATCCATATGGCTCCCAAGTCGGAGCCGGAGAAGTCGCCCTGCTGAGCGGAGGAGTCGTGGAGATTGTCGAGGTCGGTGTTGGAGTCGACGCTGGCCCCGGAGTCGCCCGTCATCGGAGACAGGTAGATTGGGCTGGGTCTGATGAAGTGCCGCTTGTCGTTTATTTCGCTGATGGTAATCTTAAGCCCGTCGCTTCCTGCGTTGGTGCCTGACGCAGAGCCGTTGTAAATCGCCCTCACTGTCGCTAGAACAACGCTCTGATGGACGTTGTGGCTGCTGTCGGGAGTGGTGAGGAAGCCGGACGGGGTGGTGGGGTATGCGCTGGCTGAGGTGATGTTAGTTCCCTGCTGGAAGTGGATGTGCTGGGCGTCCCCGTCGGAGCACAGGTAGATTACGAAGAGGCACTCCTCACCGGTTTCCAGAGCATCGAACGTGCCGTTCTTGTGCACGTTGCTCGATGCTTGGTTCAAGACGACGTTCTGCGTGTTTCCGGGCCCTCCTGCGAATGAGTAGACCACGTTGTCGAGAACCACCAGACCTCCCTTCACTGTGACTGTGTTGGCGTCCGAGTGCGTGACCACCGCTCCGGGGAGGTTGGCAGGCGTGTTCCTGTCGCTGTTGTCCGATATCGCGTCCTGCAGCAGGATGATGCCGTTGCCCCTGACGCCCTCGTACAGGTTGGTCAGGCTCGGGCTGACTATGTGGCTGCCGTCCTTGAGGGAGTCGTTGGCTCCAGCGGTGTGCCCAGAGAGTGGATTGGCCATATCACTTCACCTCGATTAGCAGTTGTATCTTGACTTCATTAGATGAAGATTTCGTGATGGGGCGTATGGTGTGCCGGGATATTGGCGTGAAGTTGCCGCTCGCATCACGTAACTGTACCTGCACTTCCTTCAAAGAGTCATCGAAGGACTCGCTTATCGGTATGTCGGCCTCCACCAGCAGCACTGCGTCGTCTATCACCGTGACGGTGGGGCTGAGCACCATCGCCGGTCTGCCTGCTGCACCGTCGCTGGAGGTGGACGGCGTGCCGTCGAAACCCACGACTACCTCGTTGATGTTGCTCGCTATCGTGTCTATCATCAATCTCTTCAACGTGTCACTGACTGTCATATGTCTTCTCTCCTTGAAATCATGAAACCCTTGGACGTGCCTATCTTCTCCTTGCCTATGCCCAGCAGGCTCCTAGCGGTATTCCTGCCTATGAGGAATCCGCTCGGCCCCACCATTCTGTTGTGGGTGATTGGCACAATCACGACCTCCAAGCCGTCGAACAGGCTCAGGTCCTCCTTCTTTATCTGGGTGGATGTGTCCACCGACGCGTTGATGCCGGCGGTCACTGCGCTGTCCGAGAGGTCTTGCAGGACCCCCTCCACGCCTATGTCTATCGATAGGAACACGAAGTCCGACGTCCCCTCTGAGAATTTATGCCTTGCCTCCATGATGACGTGCTTCCTCCCTCTGAATGTCACTATGTTGCCGGGTCTGAGGTCCCAAGCACCGGGATGGCCGTCGGAGGATATAGACCCCTTGGACACGCTGCTCGCCCTGAGTATGTTCCTAGCCAGCCTGCGGGCAGCGGCCTCTGTCTTGATGCTCGGGTCGAACACGACCTCTGATGGCTCCTGCACGTCTGCGCTGTACTTGGTCTGCTGCCTGACAGCGTCATCCACCGTGGCCTCCGCGTTGATGTTGAGGGCGATTGGCACACCCGTCACTGTGACCCTGTTGGTCGTGTTGTCGATTGGATTGGTCATCTGGCCGCCGAGGCGCAGGTCGGATACCAGAGTCCTGCTGGGCTCCGACACGTTGAACGGTATGTACAGCATGCTTCCGAATCTGTCGAAGTAGGTGACTCTCTGGTCCTGTCTGGACACGAGTTTCATGGCCTGCAGTATCGGTACCTTGTTGAAGTCCTGCGCCAAGAACCTGATGCTGTGCTTCCTCCTCTTGCTGTTGGTGGAGGTGACTGTCCTCGGCAGTGCTATGTTGACGGAGGTGAGGGTCTCCGTCAGGTCGCTGCCCAGTTGCATGGCCAAGTCGGTGGTCCTGAGACCTATGTCCACAGTCTGTCCCAGATGCACGTCCCCGCCCGTGTAGCCTATGTCGAGGAGGGTCCTGCTCTGCATGTTGTTGAGATTCAGGGTTATGCCCTGATTGCTGGAGGAGAACGATGAGCCCTTGAGCCTCTGATTCTTGGGGTCGTTGCTGTTGAACAGGAGCATCGAGGGGTCGGTGCTGGTTGAAATCTTCTCGTTGTTGAAGAAAGGTGCTCCTGTGTAGTCGTGCCCCGGTCTCGCTGTGTGGGTCATCTGGACGTTGGAGTTGCCCTCCGTGAGCGAGTATGTGTTCGACGAGGTCACTAGGTAACTGGCGTTGTTCCTGTTCTCTATCGTCACCTTCTGCTTGTTGCTGGCCTGAGACGTCACCAGAGCGTGATGGACGGCGTTGTCCACGAACACGGGCTTTCTTATTTCGGTCATGATAGTATCAGGGTTGACGTTGAACTGCCCTGCGTCGTCGTCAACCAGCGTCATGATGCATCACCACTGTGGTCCGATGTTCCGAAGGTGACATCGCCCTTGTGCCCCTTGGGGTGCAGGCTCTGGCTGAATCGGGGCTTTATGCTGAAGTCCTTCCTCCTCGTGGTTGAGAGGTCCTCGGAGGTGACCCTCCTCCTCGGTGCGTCGCTCCTGTGATGCTGCAGGGTGTTCTCCGACACGATGAGCCTGCACACGAGGCTCGCCAGCGTGTCTGTGCTGTATCCGCTCACACCCGCCCCCTTCAGGTTGGGGCCGTGCGATGTGGGTGTTCGGTCTGCAGAACCACCGTTAGCATCGTTGTTAATGTAGACTATGGGTATGTACGGTCCGTTGCTGTCAGGAGATGCTCTACCGTCTGGGGTGTTGGCGGTGGGTGACCTGCCTCCAGTGGTCTCGTAGGTGAATATGCCGTACTTGCCGCCTGCGGTTGCTTGGAAGTAATCGCCATCGGACTGGGCTATTGCCGCTGTCTTGGGCCTGTACATCTCCACGTGGTACCTGTCAAGCACCCGTACCGGCCTGATGAGGAACTTGACGGACCTGTCGCTCTCGTTGTTCCGCACTGAGTCAGTGTTGTACGTGGTCGCGTGCTGATAGGGATTGCTGGTTTTGTTAGAGCCTGTGAGCGAGCCCACACCCCACCCGGTGTCGTCGAACAAACCGCCGAACGACCTAGCCTCTAGGATGTAGTCCCCGCCCATGGGGCGCATGTTGGAGGTGTGGCTGAACTTGAGGACCGAGTTCGTGGTGCCGTTGGTGGCGTTGAAGTCGATGGCGTTGTAGTTGGCGTCGACCAGAGTCTGCACACCGGGCATGTGGGCGCCCTGCAGCACTGTCCTCTGCCCTAGGTTGCGGTCGGTGTGCAGGCTGTGGGCCTCGGTGTTGATGACGACATGGGGCTTCTCCACATCCTCGGAGGTGCGGGCGTCTATGCCTATCCTCGGTGACGTCCTCGATATGGCGTCCTTGTGCGGCGAGTCACCGACGACCTGCTCGACCCTGTCGCTCACCACAGCCTCCGGCTTCAGCAGCCCATCCTCCTCTATCTCCAGTCTGGCACTGATGCCACGCTTGACCTCATCGGCTTGCAGTACATCGTTACGGGGGCGTAGCAAGCCATCTCCGAAGAGAGGCTCGGAAGTGTTGTGGCTGAGAACGATGCCTGTGGTGTGGACCGGGGCGGAGAGGGCGGTCAGCACGTCCTCGTTGAACATGGTCGGGTACCTGACGCCCCTCCCGTTGCCCATGTCGCCCACCCTCAATGCATGCGTGGGTGCGAATACGTCGACTAAGTCGTTGTCACTGCCGCTGAGGTTGATGTCGTTGTCCGTGCCGCCGAATCTGGGTATGGTGAAGTTGGTGGTCACTGATATGTTGCCGGTCGAAAGGCTGGCCACGTTCTTCAGGTTGAATATCGGTCTCCCGTTGTTCCATATCCTCCTGTAGGGGGTCCTGCCGTTCGTTCTGTCGTACTCGTAGGCGTCTCCGCAGTCCCATGCAGGGCGAATGCCGAATCCACGCACTGGAGCACGCCTTACGTCCTCTCCACGGGTGTTGCCCCACCAATCCACCAGATAGTACTGCGCGGCCTCTACGAGCCTCGTAACGGCCTTTCCTTCGGTATCGCCCCACCAGTCCCTCTGGACCTTGTTGTTGTTCCTGAGAGTCCTCACAGGTGCTCCGAAGGGTCTAGTCATCCTCCTGCCCTCGCTGTGCCTCACTTGGAACTCGTGCTTGTCCATCCCGAGCATGGCTGAGAAGTTTGTCAGCCTCTCCATCACGCCGACGTAGGTGTTGGGGAAGGTGGAGTTGGATTGGGTGGAGTCCCCACCGGCGTACGTCCATGTCCTCGTCTCCAACTGCACGAGGGGACCAGCCCTGTACCCCACGGTGGTGGCGGATACCGATGTAAGGGCGTCCTCGAGTATCGCCCGAGTCGGGATGAGTCCCCAGCGGGGCCTGTTACAGGCTTGACGTACAGCGATACGGTACCCATACGGCAGTCTGTGGGCATCATTGGTCGCTATCTTGGTCTTGGTGATGCCGCCGTCGCGGAGGTAGGAGGCGTCTATGGCGTCGCTGTCATGCAGTCGATAGAGGTCGTCGGAGGAGTACGCCCTAGGCACAATCCAACTGGCAGCGGCCTGTACAAACGCATCAGGGCGGCTTGAATGGGGTCCTCCTCTGCTACCGCATGGCCAGAACCTGTTGAGCATGATGTTGGTGCTCGCCTGATTCACGCCTGCCTGATTGTGGTTTGAGTCAGCCGCTGTGACTGAGCCGTCCTTGTCGACGTCAGGAGTCTTGATTCGCAGGTCGAATGGGCCGTGGCTCATCGAATACACCACGTCCTGATAGTGTATGGACTGGAAATGCTCAGGCATCGAGTTGTAGGGTGCTGCATCCACGGCCCTGTCAGTGGTCGTGCCGCCCCATGTCCTGCTTGAATCCGAGTAGAACGTATACGGTCTTCCTAGATTGGGATGCCACATACATAGGAATGCATCTGGTATATGCAAACTGGATGTATCTCTGGTACCATTCTTCAACTGCGGTAGTATCTTCGTGAATATACTTCTATTTACATCTGTGAATATATCCTTTGCAGGTAGATTGTCATATGCCCTAGTTAGTCTAATCTCCATACCTGCTGTTATTGCACCACCGGTGGTGGCAACGTTCCTGAAGGTATCAGGCTCATTCACCGTTCCTGCTGTCAATCCGCTTCTACTGACATAACTGGCGGTATGCCTCTCACCGTTGGCGTCTGTGAACTCCAGTTTCTCACTGTACAGGGGCTTCTCTGGGAACATGGATGCATCATCCACGGTTAATGTGTAATTGCTGGTAGTACCAGATACGTTTTTTACTATACATACTGGACTTAGAGATGTATTCTGAAGTATACTTGAATATATATCAGGGTATATCGATGGGTATCCTGCAATTGTCAATTGATTACCTATACTACCTAATGTACTTCTTGAGAACTCGTAGTAATTACATGGTGTATATTGGGATATATGTATGAAACCTGCGGAACTGCTGTCATTGGGTCCTATTTTATGCAGTATGCTCCACCATGGTATGTTTATCGTATATCCGGGTGTGGCCTTGCTCATCATGGGTGTGTATGGGAATGCCCTTCTGGTGAATGACGGGCTCTCTGTGAGTTCCACCCCGAACGGGTTGTACACCGACAGAGGCGGTATGTTGGACAGTTGACCTGCGAAATCGGCGTCTTGGTCCAGTATGACCTCGTTGATGAACACCTCGCATCCTCTGACATCGGCACCGGTCGCCTCTGCCAGATAGAGCACCACGCCGCCCGCATCGGTGATGATGTCCATTCCTATGACGGTGTTGACCTGCTGGCTGGTGAGTTTCTGAGTGCTTGAGTAGTAGTGATACCCCACCAACTGGCCGTTGAAGAGGTTGGGTTGTATCACTATCTGATAGGCCCCCACCTCCTTGGGGTCTGGGAAGTGCGGGGTCTGGGTGTACTTCGTGCTCGCCTCCAGCACTATCGAGTGGCCACCCGCCTTGTTGACGACCCCTGCGACGCTGCCTCTGCTCGCCAGTATGCCGTATCCGTCCCACTTGACCTTGGTCTCGAACATCAGGGTGAATGCCCCGCCGTGGATGTCGCTGGGTCCTATCGGCGCGGACACGCCGCTGAAGAACAACTCTGGCTCTGACGGGCTCATGTAGTCAGTGACAGCAGTCGTCATGGCGCTGCTGACGGACGTGGTGGTCTTCTCATCGTTGAAGAGTTCCCTGTCCCTGAAGCCCGATACGGTCTGGCCGTCCCTGAATCCTGCGTTTGACGCCCTCTCAGCGAGATGACCGCTGTACAGCGACTGATACGCTGGATGGGCGAGATGGCCCGGAAGGATGGGCATGGTCGCTGTGGCGTAGTGGTGACCCATCCTCGGGAACGGCATGGGAGTGAGTTGAGGCTTGGTGTAACGAGTGTGGGCGAGCGTGTTCGCGTCACCGTCCATGTAGAGCGTATGGGCCATGTCAGGCGAGGAGCCGCTGACTTCTGCATGGTCTCTCAATCGACGTGCTGCGAAGAAGCGGGCGCTTCCTGCGGGAACGTAGTACGATGGCACCACATCGAGATTGGCGACAGTCTGCGCCGCTATGAAATCAGTGAAGTCCACGTCACCTACTACGCCGGTGAAAGTAGCCCCAGATATTCCGGTGTAGGAGGCGACGACGCTCTCCTCGGTCGTCGGGTTGAAGATGCGGATGAAGCGCCTGTCGTCCTTGACCTCCTTGGTGCCGAACGATGCGTCGTATATTCTGGTGTTGATTGTGGCGTCAACGGTCAGCACGCTGGTCGAGGAGTCCCAAGAGGACACGTTGAGCGCCTGATTCTCCACGCCGTTCGCATGGGTGTAGGTGGTGGGGTAGCGGTGCGTGTGGCTGTGCCCCATCTTCGTGACATGGAAGAAGAGGGTCCTGTCGTGGAGTTCGTACGACAGTTTGAGCGGGTTGCTGCCTGTCGCCTCCTTCCACCCTGTGGTCTTGCTGAGATTGGTTTCCATGTTGATATGCTCCCAGTTGTGGTCCTCGTAGGTCGGTGACTTTCTGGGAGTGGAGACCGATGAGTCGAAGAGATGGCCTGTATGGGTCTCGGAGAGGTCGGCATGCAGCATGCCCCCGCTGCCGAAGGACTCCGTCTGATAGGCCTGCACAGGGTCGAAGCCGGAGCGCACCACGATGTTTCCGGGTATGGTGTCGGGGTCGGGGAGTTGCACCATCATCGTCGGTGTGTCACCGCTGTTGGCGAGAGAGGGACCTCTCTTGTCACGGCTGGGCACTTGCACGTTGAAGGAGCGTATCACTGTGCCGAGGGGGCTTCCGCCCTGTATGGTGTGCTCCTGACCGGTGTCGTCGATTACCGTGACCTCGTCGAACTGCATCTCCTCGTTGGGTATGGTGAGCACTCCCCCTATCTCCACGGGGTTCCTGTCTGCCAGTTGGGGATGCGATATCTCCTGAGCCTGAATGACCGGCAGCAAGGCGCTGTTGGTGGTCTCGAACGAGAAGCGCACGTTGCCGTACAACTTCTCACCGCTCGTATGCGCAGTGCTGCTGGCGACCCTCGTGGTCCAAGGCACGGCACCGAGCCCCCTAGCGTTGAGCGCGGGCAGCGACAGGTTGCCACCGTCCATCCTCTTCCAGACGATGTGCTCGGTTGAGAAGTTCAGGGCTGATGACCTCTTGTACAGGTCGTGAGCGAGCACATCGCCCATCCAGAACTCGTCTGGGAAGTCTGAGTCGGATGTGTGTCCGTCTACATCGAAGTACTCCGGTACCACGTTACGCTCGGCTGATATGCCGCTCTCCAAGTTCTTGGAACCGAGGGAGAAGTCTAGGTCCGTGACCAAGTCCCCGGTCTTGGCCCTATCGGGAGTGGCGTTCTCGAGACGCAGGTCAGTCACGCTGCCCGTGTGATACGTGTAGGCAAGGGTATCGGTTGAGTCTGTGGGCATCGCAGTGTCATCCACAATCAGAGCCTCGACGTTGGGGCCTGCGTTGGCGGTCGCCACGAATCGGTCCTGAGAGTGGTACCTCTCGTCCCACTGGGTGGTGCCGGCGTAACGCAGGCTGCTTCGGCTCTTCGCTATGAGGAAGTCGCCGACGCATGTCGACGTGTCCCTGTCCTTCTTCGCTATGAGGGCGAACTCCGACTCTGAGGACACGACTAGGAACGCTCTGCTGAACAATCCTTGAGGCCTGACCAGTTCGTCTGGGAAGGTCGCTGCTATGTCGTAGTGCGAGGGAGGGGCATGGAGCGTGTGAGGGGCATTGTCATCCGTGTCACTCCTAGAGTATGGCAGCGATACGGACAGGGTGACGCCGGAGTTGGTCGCCGTCGTATCAGCGCTTATCGTGAAGAAGGTGGTGTTGTTGATTGCGGTGATTGTAGCGCCTGCTTGTATGCCTGTCCCTGACACCGGCATGCCGACGAGCAGAGAGTTCGTGTTCAACGACCCTGACATCTGTATATGCCTGACGCTGGTGGAGGAGCCGTCGGACAGACCGCTGGTGTGATTGGTGTTGCATACCAACTTCTCAACATTGAAATCGTCACCGTGATACACATACGGGTCGGACAGGTATCTCATCAGGTTGGCTGTGCCTTGACCGAGGCCATCCACCGGGGGAGCGCTCTCAGGCGAGCGTGTGAGGGGTGCTACTACCGGTATGGTGCCCAGACCGCTCATGAAACTGGCTGATGAGCCGTATGGCGAGAATCCCAGTTCGCTGTGCCAAGCGCCGAGGCCTGAGCCGTACTTGCCGGACTCCACCTCTATGCTGTTGAGGCGGGAGTATCTCTCCCCGTTCCAGCCGACCGCCCCTATGGGTCTCGTCCTGTCCACCGCATCGACCAGCCCGGAGAAGTGGACTTGGCACATGTGGTCGCGTGTCGTGCTTGCGACGTTGTTGAAACGGTGGACTCCGGCTTTGCTCCAGACGTAAAGTTTCGTCCCTGATATGCTGGACACAGTGGTGGAGCCGTCGTTCAGGGTATTGTGGTCCTCGAACTTGAACTCCCCGGTCACCCTGTTGGGAGCGAGGTAGAACCTGACCCTCCACTGGCTGCTTGCATAGTGGACCTCCCTCGAGTGATAGCATGCCCAACCGGCGTTGCTGCTGCCATCTGCAGCGATGCTCTTCAGCCATCCACATGCAGGTATCTGCTCCAGAAGGGACTGGGAGGTATGTGCGGTGCTCCTGAAATCCACGTAGAATGGGTTGGATGTACCATAGGCGACATAGGTGTCCAGTTCCACCCAGCCGTACCTGTCCTGCCTCATGGCGTTGCCCATGGAGGGCATGTGCGTCCCTCCCATGGCCTTGAGGGCGCCCTTGCCGGGGAACTCGTTTATCGCAGCGCCCATCACAGTGGCGAGTTCCTCGCCGTTCTGGCAGCGTGTCGCATCGACGATGATGTACTCGCTGTCGACGTCAGCAGCGACGAGTTGCCCCTCGCTTGCTGTGTAGCCGAGCACCTTCGTGGTGATGACGCCCGAGACCCTGAAGGCAGTGGGGTGGATTTGAGTCGTCGGTCCCCACACGGACAGGGTGGTGTCCCCATCGGGGTGGCTGGGGTTGACTGCAATCTGGTTGTCCATCCAGTGCCCACCGGGGTGGTAGCCACCGTCCATGTGCCACACCATGTCGGCTCCCATCGCTATGCCGAAGCCGATGAGGGGATTGTGCCTCAGAGGCATGCCCCTCAACGAGAGCAGGTCGTTCGTCGCGTCGACGCCATGGCTCGCGCTTATACTATCATCATTGAAGTACTGACCGTATAGCCTGCCGTGCTCGGGCCTCTGCTTCAACTTCGTGTTTCCTGACACTGGCTTGCCCATTGGCGGCTCCCAGTTCAGTGGTGTGCGCCAGTGGAAGGCGTGATACGCGTTATGATAGGCAGCGTCCTCGGGCATGTAATTGCCGTCTTGATTCGCTATGGGATTGGGTAATCCCGATTTGAGGCCTCCGAAATTGGGAATCTTCGACCAAGTATTGCCCACGGTAAGAACAGCGCCTGTATGCGGGTGGACGGAGTTGGCTCCCGTCATACCGCTGCTGTCTGCCACCTCCTGAGTGAATGGGAAGGCCTGACCGGGCCCGAAGACGATGTAGGTCGTCTTGTTATCCACAGTGCTGTCCTTGTGGTCCTCGTACCTAGCCGTGGGATGTGCGAACCTGAGAACGAGCGGGCTTGGCTTCTGGACTATCACGCCCGCTGTGTAGGGTGCGCTGTTGGGGTGACCGCTGTTTATCGTGGTGCCTGCGGTGCCGCTGAGGTCAGGTGAGAGCATGTTGTCCCTGTTGTGGGCAGGGGGCATGATGCTCCCTCGATGCTGGTTCAGGAACGGGGTGCCGGGGAAGAATGCGAGCATCGCGTTGGCGTCGAGCACAGCGTGGCTGGTGAGAATCTCGTTGGCGTTCTGTATGCCGCACACGCCGGTGGGGCCCGACGAGTAGGGATGGGTGTAGAAGTCGGAGTAGTCGTTCATGCTGCCGTCGTTGACATCGAGCACCACGCCGCTGAAGCCGCCTCCGAAGAACACGGGCACGTTGTTGTCGATGCTGCTCCTCCCACCACGGAAGTGGTGTATGGGGCTGGAGTCCACGCTGCCGAGCGAGCGAAGCCCGCAGAACTCCCTGCTTCTCTCCAAGTCACCGAACAGTGAGATGACCGCAGTATCATAGGAATCAGGGTTACCCCCGTCGTTGGCGAATGCCGTGACCCATTCCGAGGTGGCAGTGTCGTTGTCCCAGATTAGAGTCCGTAGGTTTTTCGTAGTGCTGGAGTCATTTCCTGAGTGACCCTCGACGACAGCGCTGGCCTCTGGGAACAGGTAGATTCTCCTCCTCTCTCCGAAGGATGGCACTGTCCCGTTACCCACATTGGCAGGAGCGAGGAATCCCCACAGTTCGTCCTCTGCGCTGTTGGTGCTGATGAATATTTTTCGTTCAGTGGTGGTGACACCGGTGTATCGCAGCATCGGGTTGCTGACGCAGGGCAGTATGTGGTCCCCGCTCTGTCTGGTGTAGTTGCCCCCTCTGAGGTTGCTCGTCCACTTGCTGAGCAGTTCCTCCCCCACCTCCTCGTTGAAGGAGTCCACTAGGAGAGGGGTCCTAGTGTTGGAGTTGGGCCCCTTGGAGTTGGATGTTATCTGCAGGATGGTGAAAGGCACGTACCCGCAGTCGATGTCCCTGCCGGCGTCTATGTCGCTGTCCGTGTTGGCCCTCGACGTGCCGAAGGACCAACCACCGTCGCTCCCCTTCTCGCTCTTCTGTATCTCCCCGTACTCTATGTGCGCGGCCTTGATGCCGAAGTCGCGGTGCAGCGTCGCTGAGAAGAAGTTGGATATCGGCTTGACCGGGTTGGATGGGTTGTACGCCCTTATGATGATGGAGTCCTCCTGTATGCCATGCTCCCTGAAGGTCCTGCCGTCGGCAGCGTACATGTCCCTGCAGTCGAAGATGACACCCTGCTCCGAGTTGACCCCGCTCCTGATGAAATCCCCAGTGGAGGTGGCGTTTATCGCGGCTGCTGTGACCGCTGCGAGTAGTTCGTCCGTGACGAGCGTCGTCCAGTTGAGCACCGGTGATATGAGTATATCATTGACATTGGATGTGGTAGTGGCGGAGAGTTCCGACACTATCCCCTCGAACCTGTGCTCCCCGTCTGTGTTGTTCTGGCTTCTGGATGTGTAGGAGAGCGTGATTCCCTGACTGCCGCTGCCGCTGTTCTGCGTGAGTTGAATCCTGCCGTTCTCCTTGGGGAAGCCGAGGTATCCGAGAAGGTCTGGGTGAGTGAGGGTGCCTGTGGCTGATGTGTCGTATGGGTCCACGAATACAACCTTGAGGGTCTTCGATGAGTGATTGTAGCCGTAACTGCATTCAATGGCCATGTTCCTAGCGGGCACTGGCTCCCACTTGCCTCCGTAGTAGTTCTTGTCGGTGCCGCTGAGACCGGACATCCTGCCGGTGGCATCGCCAGAGCCGACCATGTGATTGCCGAGCGTGAAACCTCCCTGCGAGTTCGTCCTGTCGTTGAAGAAGACGCAGACCTCGTTCTCTATGGTGTTGGGCAACTGCGTGTTGTCGTTGGAGAAGGGCGTGTCAATCTGCCTGTATATGAAGCGGACACCGTGATTGACTCCCCTGTGGTCCGTCAGTTTCACCCCATACAGAGGAGCCTTGCCTATCTTTGCGCTCTTGACGTCCGATGCAGGCACGTAGTCGCCGTAGGAGGTGAGCGTGTTGTTCCCGTATCTCTTTGCGAACGTGTCGTCTCCCGACTCGCCCATTCCCCATACGCCTGCGACCGGCGACCAGCCCGGAACACCGGCCTTGACGAGACCGCCGAAGTTGATTCTCCCGACCGCCTGTGAGCCGACCCTGAGACCCTCGACCAGCACCTTGTCGGACGACTTGGAGTCGAAGGAGTCCAGACCCACGGAGTTGTAGCCCGAGCCTCCAACCGCGTTGGATATCGCCCTGAGCACGGGGCTGTCGGTGTTGTTGTCCCTAGATGCGAAGTCCAAGGGCGGCACGGAGGCGGCGCCCGTGCTCTCCGAGTCTACATACTGGGTGAGCGTGGTGATTGGCGCGAACGGCCTGCCGTGCTTGTTGAGAGGCAGCGGTGCCGGGTGCATGTTCTCGTTCTCTATCTCCTCGGGCTGGGCCCAGAAGTTCCTCCACCTGCCACCGTGCCCCACGATGAACTGGGGGTTGTAGACCGACTGGCCCTTGCTGTTGTCGAGCCACACGCAGAAGTTCCTGCCGCTGGCACCGGGAACGGTGCTGTGTATGACGACCGTGTAGCCGGGAACGCCGTTGAGGTCCTGCACCTGCCTGCCTATGTGCGCCCTGAGATATCCCATGTGCGAGCCCCTGTCGCTGCTCTCGAACGCCGAGTTCGCATCCCACCAAGGTGCCGGGTCGTGTGCGCTCCCGGTGGTGTTGGCGTCCACGACCTTACTGGCCTTCTTGGCAGCGGCCTGATTTATCACGCGGACGAGTTCATGCGCTGCTGTCTCTATGTCTGTGACATCCTCTGCGAGGGACAGCGAGCCGACATCGATGTCCAGCCTCCTGACGAACTCCATCTTCTTCCAGTGCGGCAGGTGCTGTATTCTGCCGTTCAGAACAGATGCGCTCTCCTCATGCGAAGACAGGTCCAGTTCGGTGGAGCGTATGCCCTTGAGAGCGAGGAATGCAGGAATGACACGTGTCCCGTCGGGTGTGTCGTGGAATGTGCTGGGCTCCCTGAGCGAGGCGTTGGACGTGCCCTTCCTGAGCCCCTTGAGTTCAGAGACGAAGACGTCATCGAACGCTCTGACTCTGGAGAAGTCGTGCTTGACGGTGGCGAAGAGGGGCAGCACCGTCTCGTCAGACGTCCTCATCTGTGCGCTGTCACCGAGGGCGTAGTCGGCTAGTCCCCCTGAGACTGAGTATCCCAGATGAGCGTGATGGCCATGAGCCTTGCCGTATATCGATGGGGAGGTGGCTCCCGTGGATGACGCTGCTATGCTCGTGGGCAGAGTGCCTGAGAATGGGGTCAGCACGTCGCTGCCAATCCTGTTGGCGACGTCATGCGCATATGCGGACTCGATGAACTTGGACTGCTGGGTGGAGCGGAGGTAGGGGTTCTGCGAGGGGAAGCCGTTGGCGACGTCAATCTGGGTGGTGGCCCAAGATGGCCCGCCCGCCGTGTTTGTGGCGACGTACTCTGACAGGTCGATGAGTGTGCCGTCCTTGATGAACTTCCTCGGCCATCCTATCTCTACGGCCTTCGCGCTGGTCTGCACCTGCATGAAGATGTCTTGGAACGCGATGAACTCCCTGTCATGACCGACGTCATAGAGCAGCACCCTCGCATGGCCATCGTCAGCGAGATAGGGGTCGACGTATGCGACCGTGGGTGCGAGGGAGGCGCTGAGGCCGAGAGCCTCGTAGTTCTCCTCGATGGTCTTGTTGACATGCTGGGCGTAGTTCTGGGCTGTCTCTAGGCAGGTCTCTCCTATCAGGAAGTTCTCCAGAGGTATGCTGTCCCTAGGGTTGGCGTTGACCTCGCCCACCCCGCCGTTGAATCCCTTCCACACCTGAGCCTCGTTGAGCACTCCCCTGCTCTTGGAGAAGAGCCCCTCCATGGCATGAGGGTTGTTGAGCGTCATGTTGGCCCATATCGTGTCACCGTCGCGCAGGCCGCCGGAGGCGTACGGGTTGACCCAAGTCGAGTTGAGTATGGCGTCCGGGTCCTCCACGAAGGCGTTCTCGAAGGATATGTAGAGGTCCTTGTCAGTGACTGTGACGAGAGCGTCGTCAACCAGCGTTATCGTGTAGGTGACAGTGGGGTTGGTGGTGTCACCCATCGTAGGAAGGCTGATTGACTCGACGGTGCCTACCAGTTTGAGGAACGTGTCATCAGCGTAGAGTTTGTCGCCCTTGCGGATGTTGATGGTATCGAGGGTGCTGCTGGTTGCGAGTCTGGTGGGGTCATTGGTGCCGTTCTCC
>Ga0209645_1000757_pt1 | contig 16508 bp, 23 predicted proteins | sample ETNvirenome_6_30_FD_184070 | JGI IMG/M metagenome (GOLD analysis project Ga0209645, IMG submission 184070) | Marine viral communities from the Pacific Ocean - ETNP_6_30 (SPAdes) (version 2) | ecosystem: Environmental > Aquatic > Marine > Oceanic | place: Pacific Ocean | collected 2013-06-19
GTATATCATATTGTAAATAGTTTCTTTTTTTCTTTGGTACAATCATTATACCCAAATCATATTGGTTATCTGGTAATGTATGTAGTGTTTGTATTGGGTGGTGATTAGCGTCTAATGCACAAACCCACGCAACATCAGTTCTCATGTTTGGATGATTTCTTGGAATTTTACCAACATAACCACCCTCTGAAAAAAAACCTATATTCATAATTGAAATAGTCTCTCTACTTTAAAATGTTCTACAAAAGTTTTTTCAAACTTAGAACTTATATAATTTGTATGAAAATCTCTAATACTATCAGGTTTAAAATAACTTTTACCTAATTGAGACTGAAAGTTTTCTAACATATTTATTTTTTTGGTTATTAAATTATCAATATTCACATAATAATTTGGAATCCAATTTTCTAATATACTTGGTGATTTATAAGTAATTAATCCACAACTACTTGACCTAAGTAATGCCTTAGCAATTTTATTTACTAGCCTATGTTCAAAATGTGAATCTAAATCTGTTGTAGAGAAAATAGCATTATAGTCATTTACATTATACTTTGATTCAATCAAATTAATCCAAGCATCCTCTGATTTGTCTTTTAAATGACCTTGATGTAAAAATTCACCATTGACATTTGAAAAATTAATCCATGTATTAGTACACTCTTTTTTTCTACTTTTACCACTTGACTTATCAAAGTCACCACCATTGGATAAAACTAAAATATCAAATTGTGTTGAGTCAAATCTTATCATAGAACCCAACATTGAATATTCTGCATCGTCAGGATGAGCAGATAAACATAATACTTTATTTAAATTTAAGAATTTCATATAACCATTTCCTCATAATATCTGGCAACCTTTATTAATCTTGGCTCATTAATAAATAGTTGTTTATTTTCTAAAATACCAATAATTATTTCTACAAAATTAACTCCAGCTAATGTTGTAAAATAAGTACCACCACCAAATCTTGGGTTTACTTCTACAAAATGTGGAACACCATTTTCATCATCTTTCATCTGAATACATACAGGTCCTTTCAATCCTAAAAACCTACACATCCTTTTACATACATTTTCCATGTGTTCATCTCTAATGATTTCTGCCTTAGATGATATACCAGCTTTAGTTTCTAATCTCTTTCTAACTATAGAGATTAATGGATTTTCCATATCGCATAAAACATCAATAGTATATTCTTGACCTGGTAAATATTCTGAATAAATATATTCTACATCACTATTGTATGTAGACATATATTGATGTATATCTTTACAATGTAATGTACCACGACTACCACCTAACTCATGTCTTGGTCTAGCAAAACATCCGTTCCATTTTATGTCATCATCTCGCCAAGTATATGGTATATCAAAATCATCTTTGACTTTGTTGTAAAACTCCCATTTATCATTACACAATTTTATTGTTTCGGAATCTGACATGAATACATTTGTCATACTTGATAAAGATTCAAAATGTTCTATTTCTAAATTACCAGTTGGTAATATAACATCTATTTTCTCATCTAAAATTATCTTTTTAATCTCATACAAATAGTTAATATCATCAGCTTTTGGTACTACAAATTTCTTATCTGCCCACGGGAATCCAGCAGAAAGTTCGGTAATATCAGTAGCGATTATAGAGTGGTTATTTTTACCACCATCAAAATTCTGTAAAGATTTCAGTACACCAATGGCAGCAGGACCTCCAGCAGATGTAACTAATATTTTCATATCTTTATATTTTCCTCTTCGTACCAAGCTTCATTATTGATTGACCTATCATCTATGAATATATCATAATGTGGTTTTCCTAATTTGACGCCGTGATATTTAACACCCCAACCATCTAACTGTTTTAATGTAAATTCTAACCAGTTAGCACCTGACATAGTACCTCGTGACGAAAAGAATTGAATATGATGACCTTCATCATACTTCTTATTTATCCAATCTATAACCTCTTGATAAGGCTTTGCATCTTTATAATGACAATTCGTTGTACATATTGTACCATCTATATCAAAACAATATCTCAAAATATATCCTCCCAACCATAAACTTTACTTTGATTAAACATATTATGAGCATTGTGTTCTGATAGTTGGTTGGCCTTAGTGTACCAATCGTGAGTTTTTCTAGCACTACCAACATCACCAGGATCGATATCATCCTCACCTAATATGTAACTTCTTTTTTTAGTGTGTTTTCTATTATGTACTAATAAAATATTTTTGATTATATATTGTGGCAGTTTCCCTTGAAACATTATCAAACAATTATTCATAAATGCAGTATCTTCGTGTATAAAAAATGAACTTTTTGGTATATTAATACCAGATTTCACTACATCCGAAGATATTACTAAACCACATCCATTAAATTTTAATTGAGTTGTAGTCTGCACATCCAATTCTTCTACTTTATCATTAAAAGCATTCATCTCATCTATATTCATATTATATCTAAGACTCCACCAATTCTTGGTGTCCATTTCTATAAATGGTTTATCAGTAAACTCTGGATGTTCTAATATTTCCCAACTCTTATCCCACATTTTACAAGTAGCAAAAAACCCAACATATTTTGGTGTAGTGTCTTTTACACCTTCATGTAAATTATCTAATATTTGAAAGGTTTGTCTTGGTATCAATGAATCAGTTTCACCCCACATCAATATATCAGCCTGTGTACAATATTGATTATTAAAACTCCTCCGATAGTCTGCTATAGTATGAATATCCATTTCATTTCTATATATCGTATAACTACAATTAGTTAGAATATCAGCAACCATCTTATCGAATCTATCACTAATTTCGTTCATAGTTATCTTTGATGTATCTAATTTTTCTAAATCTTCATTAATATTAAAAGTAAAATCTATTAATACATTTTCCCTATTTTTTACTTCATGTACAGCGTTCCTTAAACTAACCAAATATTCTTCAACAAGTTCTATCTCATACCATTGAACTAAACAACCAATTGCTATTTTATTTTTTATTACCATAATTCTTTATAAGTCCTTTCTAACCATACACTAACATCACCAGTTTGTTCCTTTATCTCCTGCGGTATAGCATTAAAATGATAAATCCACCCTATTTTAGTATATAACATATCACCTAATATTTCTTTTCTAACCATATCTTGCATATTAAATTCGTATGGTAGTAATTTACAACTAATATTCTTCAAAGTCAAGTAAAAATTTATCACAGGTTGGTCTGTCCCAACATGAAAATTTTCTTGAATACTAACTATTAAATTTCTATTGTCAAAATAAAATTGTTGCATACTCTTGAAAAAATCTTTATGTTTTTTGTTAGCTATCATAAAACCACTATTGATATATTTCCAAAAAGGTAAATCGACATTAGGAAATAAATATTTTTTATAAACCTCAATACTCCTCAACAACCAATCCATACTACCATCATTAAACACACCACAAAATTTATGTTCTGACATCTTAAAAAAATCAGGACAATCTGGATGAACTATGGTATCGGCATCAACAAAACATATCTGGTCATATTCTATGCCACTTGAATCAAATAAATCAAAAACAAACATCTTGTGCCAATTAGGATTCATTACTTCTTTTGGATATACTCTTTCTGGTAAAACAAATAATTCGTAATTATTTTTATCACACCAATTTTTCCAAGATTTTATTGAATAGTCATATTTCTGACTTCTAAGTTCATTTTGTATATTTATCATAAAAACATAATTTTTCATGATAGCACCATACCTTTTGTTATCTGCATACCTTTATCCTTATAATAATCACTAACTAACAATGTAGAGTTTATAGTTTTAATTATAAATGAGTAATCATCAAAAACTTCAACTACTTCACCAATTTTGCTCGACTTAAATAAATTTTCAGAAAAAGGTTGAGCTTTCCAAACAACAATCTTACTATCTTCGTGTTCCAAAAAAGCACCAGGAAATGGTTTTGATACACCTCTAACTAAATTGTAAATTTCTAATGTTGAAAGTATATTTAAATCTATTTTACCATCAGATGGTTTTCTTTTAGGAAAAAAAGTTCCTTTTCTTGTTTTATCTTGTTTAGTAAGTATTAAATTTTTACCTTCATAATCATTAATTAATTTTGAGTAAGTATCTTTGAAGTCAATTAAACTTTTCTTTTTCATCGAACCAATATCATCCCACGGGTATATTTCTAATTTAGTAGTATTATATATTTCTCCATCGTCTGCTATCCGATTATATTTAAAACAATGATTGTAAACTTGTTTATAGTCCTTTATAATTGACCAATTCACTGGTGACCTACCTCTACCAAATGGTAACCCTAATGGGCTAGCATGAAAACCAAATATACCTATCCTAAACTTATCCAACACCTTCTGTGGTATCAATCTTTGCCAACCAACAACTAACCCTAAATCAAATTTGTTCTTATTAAAAAAGTCATCACAGTATTTTGAATCTAATTTATAATTATCAGTAAAAAATGTATTTTTGGAATAAGAAATATCATTTAGTTTACCAGAAATATGATAATTATTTCTTTCATCATCATTTAATGTTATTAATAAATCTATTTTATCTCGAAAAAATTCATATATAATTTTAGTTTCAGTTTTAACACCAAACAATACTACATTATATTTCATAAGAGTTCCTTTGGAAAGTTTTTAATTTCTGAATTTATAGATTTTTTAATTTCTTGGATTTTAAAATCAACTATGTTTTTAAAGTTATTGAAGTTATCAGCACCCACATTACTCCAACTATATGGATGTGTTAATATTTGTACTTTACTAACTTTATTTAAATCAACATCCATTGGATAACCATATTTCCATTTATGATTTGAATCCGCTAAATAAACAACATCGAGATTATCCAAGTCATCAGATAGTGTAAAATAACTATCTCCATAGGCATTAATAACATTGTCTATATTCAAATTCATTTCGAGATGTTTTCTTTTTGGTCTATGAAAAGAAAATCTATTGATTCTAATACCTGTCATTTTTTCTAAGATTTCCATGTCATTACATAAATAATCTTCAACTTGAGTATCATATATCAAAGCATCCATGTGAGCATGTAATCCAATTTTATGTCCTAATTTATATATACTATTAATAATTTCCAAATTTTTATCAGAAAAAACATTGTAACAATTATTTCTTATCTGAAAAAAATAAGTACTATTAATATTTAAAATTTTCTTCTCAAATACCGCCAAATCATATGCTCTTTCAAGTAAAAATTCAACATCATGTCTGAGTATCAAAAATGATTTTGTGTGTTTATTTACCTCACTATAATCTTTTAATGGTATTTTTTTTGTCAAATACTCTATTATATTTTTATATTCTTCAAAATTAAACATAATTTTTCTTCACTATGTCCCAAGTTTGTTTCATCAAATCATAACGATGACTTCTTTGTGGAAAACCACTATACATCCAGATATATCCATATTTTATAAAAAATGGTGTCGTATCTTCCTTTAGTTGCCAATTATGGGAGAGCCAATCAAATCTATTCAGGTGTGTTAATAAAAAACATCTTGGTAAATCAATATTAACATCAATATTATTTATCTGTAATAGATAATTATAAACTGGTTGGTCCGTACCTTTTTTCACTAAGTTATATTGTAAGTTTAATATTTCATCAGTATTATCATAATAAAACTTTGTTAATTTATTCAAAAACTTCTCATGTGATTTTGTGAAAATTTGAAATCCACAACTTATATACTTTGATATGTCAAAATCAAAGTTATTGAAAAGTAAACTGTAACCACTTATACCTTCATATAACCATCTCAAATTTTCTATAGACCTAAAAGCTGTCAATCTATCATCTGTTAGGTTAAAAAAATTTGGTGTATCCCATCTTACCATCGTACTACCATCAATCAAGGCTATTTTATTGTAATCTATATCTTTTACTTGGTCGAATACATCGAACCACCTTGTCCAAGTAACTCTATGTTTACCTGTATCTGCCTCTGAAGCCTTTTCATAAGGAAAAAATATAACATCATTCTTTTCACACCACCATTCCCAACTTTTTCTTCCAATGTCGAGGTACTCGAATCTACCATGTTTTTCTTGCATGTTTGAATCGTCACTCTTTACACCACACCAAAATAAAACATTTTTCATTATTCTGGCTCACCATTTAAAGTTCTAAAAATTGGTTCATCCAAAAAATTACCACGAAGTTTTTTCTTAGTCTCTTCATCAGGTTCCGACCATAACTCGTGTGTCTTTATATGTTTAGGATGTGGCAATAAATCATGAAACTTTATCCAATGAAATGTCGTATTTGGGTCAACTTGTGGTCTTATTGTAATTTCTGATTGTTCATATTTGTCTGCCATGTCAAGACCTCTAATGAAATTATCCCAATACCCATCGACTCTTTGTAGTTGGTCACATCTTAATTCTCTAAACTTCTTAGGTCTAATCCATAAGTAATGGTATGTAATTAAGTCTGTTGGATATAACATACCATATCCGTTGATTGGATCGTGGTAATCTGTAGTCATAAAATTATCTTGAACCCTTTTATAAAAAACACCACCCTTATCATACCTGATACAAATTCTCCTCGTCATAGTGTTATGTGCTCTATGATGTATAGGATTTGGATTCCACGGTTTTATTCTACACTTTTCAGAATACCAAAAGTTTTGCATGTAATCTATCCAAATACTTCTGAAACCTTGACCAGGTTGTATCTGCTTACAATAATTTTCTATGTCATTTTTCGTATCTTCGTGATGAAATACATCACCTTCGTATGGAAAGATATAATCCCCCTCTTCAAATTTTATATCTAAGTGTTCTAAATTTGTACAGGCATTATAATAACAAGTGGTAGAATCAGTTCCTGGTTTGTGATATACCTCATCTAATATTATCTTTGTATTTGGATATTTTTTTTGTGCATCTTCAATTATCCTCTTCAATTCAAAAAAGTCAAATGCTCGTACACCATCTAAAGTGTATTTATCTAACCAATCTTTAGTTAACACTTTTTTACCTTCAGTTGCACCAGGAAATAATCCCTCACGATATACAATATAGTCAGGATTTATCGTGTCTATAATATTTGGTATTTGTTGTTTTATAAAATGACTTTCAGCAAATGTAGGTACTACAACTATTTTTTTACTCATTTTCTTATAACTCCGTATGGTTGTTGATAACTTTTTTCAGGCGATTCTGGATCCGTTGTCGAGATAGAAGTACAATATCGTATATCTATTGAACTTATATGATTTTTTATTATTTCCACATCATCTCGTCTACAATCAATATCCTCTATAACATAAACTCCACCATCTTTTAATATAGGAAAAAAGTTATCGAATGTTTTTGTCTGTGACCAATGTTTATGTAAACCATCATCTATTATTATATCAAATCCACTTCTATAAGTCTGTTTAAACACTTTCCTATCTTTACCATCCCCTTCAAAGGAATCTACTTTGTGTATTTTAATATCATAATCTTTTAAATCATCCTCAACTTCTTCAAAGTCTGTTCTTATAAAAACATCGATACCCACTATATTTTCTCTATTATCAAAATAATCGTGCCATAACTTTAAGCTTTCACCGTGCAAAACACCTATTTCAAGAACTGATACTGATTCTTTCTCTTTATACTTTTTAAACTCTTCCTCGTAAAAATCTTGTATATATTTATGACAAGTATGTTTATCAGTATTATATTTTTTTTCTTTTAATATTTCTTGTAATGTTTTCATCAAATAGTATCTTTATATAAAGTTTTGTGTTTATCACATAACACATTATTTGGTTTTTTGTCGGTATAATAATATAAAGCTATAGATTTTCTGTAAATATTCTCAGGTACATTTAACGGTTTTGGGTGACCATGATAAGCTATTATATCTCCATCTGGTTGTGTATTGAAACATATCATCCTATTTAATATAGGTTCTATTTCGACTTCAGCTTTTGTCAAATCTGTATTCCACAACTCAAGATTCCCATTGTAACTATTTTTCCATTCATCACTTAAATACAGTATCAAGTTTAATCTCCTATGATAACCTGGTTTTTTATCAGATTGGTTGAAGTCAGCATGAACTTTTAAAAACCCACCATTTCCTATTAGATGTAACCCGCCACCAGCCAAATCACCATCACTTACTAAATTTGGTATCTCAAAGATACTACTTAATATACTACAAAAATATGAACTATTCAAGTATTTTATTAAATTATTTATATTTGATAATTTCTCAATCAAAGATTTATCTTGACACATATATTTAATACTGTTAGTATCATTAGATTTCCAAGTCCAAAACTCTGAATCTTCTTTTGGAAACTCTTGTCTAACAGAACTAATAATTTTATCATCAAGAAAATTATCCCAAATGATATATGGAAATGGATTACTCCTCACCATTTATTAACCTTGAAAATACCTCATCAATTTTATTCTTTTGTCTACCTCTTGACTCATTCGCAACTCTTAATTTTGCTTCATTTACCATAAATTTTTCTAAAGTAGGTTCACCTTCTGTCTTTTCATAATAAGCAGCACCTACACCCAAATCATCTTCTACTAATTTTTCAACATCCAATATTAATTTAGCTTCATCAAAAGTTCTTTTTTCTCCTATATGTTCATAGTTATGACTTTCAAATGCCTCTTCAAACAATAAAACTATCTTGTTTCTTATCTCTTTTATAACTGCTTCTTGATGTATAGCCTCATCTGTTTTACCATCTTTATTAAAAAAATACCATTTGATTTTTTCAGAAATTAATCTATCAAAATATGCGGAAAGTGAATCTATATTTGTAACTCTCATTTTAACAACTCCTTCATTTTATTTATATTCATTGTAACATTTCGTGGTATTTGTTCTGTAGATTGTATTGGTTTTACATTTTTATTAGTTTTCTTTGCTAACTCAAACATAGTATTTTTTTCACCACCTACATTTACAATACCAGTAACATTTTTATTTATTAATTTTACTATTCTTTCAACTTGTTTATTTACATAGTCAAAATTACCCACTTGATTAGTCCAAGCTTTATCATAAGGAAATGGATTAGGTTTATGTGTCATTCTACATAATAGATAATTATCTGAAAAATTTTGAACATAACCATCTGCTAATAATTTTGTATAACCATACCAATTCTCACAATGTACTGGCACATCATTTTCTGTAACATCCTCTTTACTATAAGTATAAAGATAATCTGTAGAAATGTGAATTATTTTCTTCGATTCTAAATTTAGTTCATTCACTAACTCAACAATAAATTTAAAATTCACATCAACCATTGAATCTCTGTCATTTGAATATGTATCAGTATTAGCAATACAATTAATAATAGTGTCTGCCTTATCTGCCAAAATTATTGGTAATAATCCCCAACAATCTTTATTATTCTTTTTTCTACTAACATAATCCCAACCAGTTTGTTTGATAATTTCACTGCCTAAGAGGCCATCCCCAACAACTAATTTACTCACCGAAAACCTCTACACATAATACATTAGCATCATTTACCATTATAATTCTACCATCTTTTGTCTCTAATTTAGTCATTTGACCTTGTTTGATTTTAGAAGTAGATACACCTTCAAATGTTCTTTTAACTCCACCAACAAAATGAATTATCTGAGTAACATACTCACCTTTTTCTTTTAAAGACGATTGTAAGTCTTTCATTAAAAATCCTTTACTATCTTTTCTATATATTCAAAAACCTCAGGTGTATAATGTGGTGCAGCACCAATAAAAAATACCTTGTTTAATACCTCATTACTTAGTGGATAATTACCCCACTTATCTAAATCGGAATAACCAGGATGTAATAATATATTACCTGCAAAGTAATTTCTAGTCTGTATCTTATGTTTTTCGAGATGATTTACCAACTTAGTTTTGTATTCTTTATTATCACATACGATTGGTGTACCAAACCACGATGTCTCCGCTTTATCTAACTCTTTTGGTACATATACATCCAAATTATCTTCTATTATTTTACTTAATACTTTCTTAGCATTTCTTCTCTTCACATGAATTTCATCAACCTTACCCATTTGTGCTAATCCAATAGCACCTTGAAAATCTAATGGTTTTAGGTTGTATCCTAAATTGGTAAAGATATATTTATGATCCATTACACCATCATAGTTAGGTAACCAATTATCAAATCTATTTCCACAACTACCATGAGGTAATAGATTGGCAGGACCAACACAATAACAATCTCTACCCCACCATGCCATACTACGAGCAGTAGATACTATTTCAGCATTATTACTTGAAACCATACCACCTTCACCAGTGGTTATATGATGTGATGGAAAAAAAGAATTACTCCAAGCTAAACTGTATTCTACTAATAATTTATCTTCCCACTTTGTACCTAAACTATCACAACCATCTAATATCATTTCTATGTTGTATTTTTCACATAAACTCATTAGTTTATCCATATTAGGTGGATTACCCAATACTGGTGATAGGAATATTGCTTTAGTCTTATCTGTTATTTTTTTCTCTATTAAATCGACATCAAAATTTAATGTGTCAAACTCTATATCAATAAAAACTGGCACCAAGTTATGTTGTACTATTGGTGCTATAGTTGTAGGAAATCCAACAGGTGAGACAATTATTTCATCTCCATCATTCCACTTCAACACTTTTTTAATAGCACCTATCATTACAAGGTTAGCAGAACTACCACTATTTACCATCACACCATATTTAGTATTAAACCGTTTTACGAATTTCTTTTCAAACTTATAAACATATTCACCTGAACTTAACCATTTTCCAGTCAAAAATCCTTTGAGTGCCATGTGTACTTCTTCATCATCCCAATATGGTCCTGAATAAAATACAGGTGTTTTACCTGGTTTAAAGTCTGAAAAATCATTATGAATAAATTTTGGTTTTACAGTTAAATTATCGATTATGTTATTTATATCCATTATTAATTCCGTGTTAGTAAGTTTTCGTGAAAATTTTCCATATAAAATTTATTTTGTGCTTCTTGTTTCTCTTTTGTTTTCGGATGATACAAACTCAACTCTTCATGTGGTGGTAAATGTGAATAAGTTTTTGCACCTTTTATCAATTCATGTAGTGGCCTTTCCCATCTTATATTATTATCACGGCGGTAAACTCGTGATTGATAGTCAGGATAATTTACCCAACCTTTCTCTGACATATTCCAACCCCACTTCTGTATGTCTTGTTGTGTAAACCCTTCAACAGTATTGACTCGTGGTATCCATATCAAATCTACATCATTGATTTCTAATATTTGTTTTAATTGTTGTAGTAATATTTCATGTGGATATTCATCAGCGTCTATGTGAAATATATAATCACCAGTAGATTTTTCTATAACTGAATTCTTATGGGCAGCAAAATCACCATCAAGTTTTCTTTTATAATTAATTACTCTACTATCAATGGAGAAATCATCTATGATATTTTTTACACCTTCATCATTACCATCAACACAAATTACTATTTCATCTTCTTCATCAATGTTTGTAATTAATTTATTCAATAACCTTTCTAATTCTATTGACTCATTATGAACTGTAATACCATAACTAACTTTCATCAAAACTCATCGCCTTATCTTTATATGTTTGGGTATTCTCAAATAATTGTATAGTAGTGTCTGGTATACGGGAATATTCGTTTTCTAAAAATACTCGCCTTTTCTTACACTCTCGTAAATTATATGTTCTAAAATATTGTGATAAGCTTCTAACTTTCGTTAGTATTTTTGATGTTTGTTGTTTATTGATTTTATCTGATAGTTCTACTGCTACAACACCTTCTTCAAATTCCAACCCACCTAAGTTAATTATCAATCTATTTAATTCACCAGCAGTCATTGGTTTTGTTACAGCAGTGTCTAATTGTATCCCCACGAAAAACTTAGTAGTTCTACCATTTTTCTTTCTATATCGTAATTCAGGATTAATACATAAAACTGTTCTTTTTACAGATCTAGATTCATTTTTACTTTTGTAAAGAAAACTGACTATTTGACCTGGTTCAATTTTAGTCCAAGTAGTGTTTTTCATTATAAGTCCTTAATAATTCCCATTTCTCTACAGGCATCTAAGAAATCATATTGACCATAATCTTTAGCATTATCAACATCTAATATTTCAGTATGTCCTTGATACCTTTCTTCCTTTAGTTCTTCTTCACTTAACTGCCTAACTTGTGCCATTTTATATGTCCAATTATTCTTAGTACCTTCAGGATAAATAACTCCTAACTTACCCATGTTTAATATTGATGGAAACCACATTATTTTCCTATCTTCATCATAAAAAGAAATATCATTCATTAATTGAGTTGCTCCAAGTTGTGCCTTTTTTAATTCTGGTGTATCCCAACCATACGAACTATTACTTGTAAATCCACAATTAAAACACATATAAGATTTGAATTCTTTGCCATCATTATCAATGGTATCTTCAAAACATTTCTCATCATTAAAACAAACAGGACAATCTATTCTTACTTCTGCCATACTAAGCCTTTTTTAGTTTTGGTAATTTGACATTTGGAATTTCTGTCGTACCAGCTTTTTGTAATTTAGGTAATTTTAGTTTCACTTGTTGTGGAACATCTGCTAATACTTTACTGACTATACCATCTAATTTATCTTTCATTTTTTCAAAATTAAAAGTGCTTTTGGTATACATTTGTAGTTGTTTAGACTTAATTAAATATTTTTCATAGTTACTAAATACATCTTTGATTACTTGACTAGCATGTTGATAATTTACAGTAAACCACTTTGACTCATCAAATAGCATCTCCTTTGGAAAAGAATTTTTTGGTACTTTACCAATAGTACCACCTAATAATACAGCATAATTTTTATGTAGAAAATCAACTTGTCCACTCCAACCACTAGCTATTACTGGCTTACCACTTTGACACGCCTCTAATAATGGTCTACCAAAACCTTCTCCATGAGTAAATGAAACATGAGCTTTTACTTTTGGATGATTATATAATTGATTCATCTGATTGTCTGTAAGTTCTCCATGTAATAAATATATTTTTGGTAAATCACCTTGTATAGATTGTTTAATATTATTTATTTTGTTCTTCATATCTTCTCTATCTAATACAGAGAAACTAGCACTACTTGTTTTTAATATCAAACCTGGTTGATTTTTTTGATTCTTAAATGTTTCACAAAATACCTTAATTAACATACCAATATCTTTTCTATCTTCACCAAGACCACCAGATAACCAATGACCTGTAAATAAATAATTCCAATCTGTATCTATTTTATCAAATGCACTTGTAATATCTTCATCCATCTCATTGGTTTCAAAATATTCATTAGTATCGACTCCTTCAAATAAAACTTCTATTGGCTTAGTATTTTTTACAATACCCTTTTGACCTGTTTTCTCGTCTTGAAATTCAAAACTAGCATTAGTGAATCCTTGTTTCGTAAATTCAGATGTCAATATATTTAAATCCATCCTATTCATACCCTCTATCCATTGTGGAACTGGTACTGTAGTTTCTATACCAGCAGTTACTCCAATATTCTTTTTGGCTATCGGTGTGAATTCATTCGGAACTACAATGTGTAAATGTAAGTCTGGTTGTTTTGGTAGTTGTGGTGATGATAATATTCTTGATTTAATAGCATCATGATGCGGATTACCTTTCTCCAATGCATTCATTGGAGTATTTCCCCAACGAACTGAATTAATAATTACATCATATTTATCTAATTCAATCAAAGCTCTACATATATCTCTGGCATGATTTCCATAACCACTACGAGTCTTAACTGGTCCTGTAACTAATATCTGTTGTTTCATATTTTATACCTCAAATATATCAAATTTCTTTCTTGGTTTAAACTCTTCAAACCCCTTATCCATGTGGTCGATAAAGTTTTGACTCATAGCCTTAGCACTCATCATAGCATCATCACTCATAACAAATTTATGACCTTCTAATCCACATTTATCCCTATTTTCTTTAGGTACTTCATACCATTGTTTTATCTTTTCAGCAGCATCTTCAAAGTCTGGTCTATCGTCAAAAATATATGGTGTTGGTATCGAACCCATTAAGGAACGAGTCTTAGGCCATACTGGTTTTACCCACTCACCCCAAGTTAGTTCCTCGTTGTGTTCCCACTTCTTCCAATCGTGTAGTGATTTGATTTCTTTATAATCTTCTGGTGTTAACAACTTATCGTTAACTCTAAATCCACATTGGTCTTGTAATCCACCTGTAACATTAACAATAATAGGTGTTCCACTCATCAATGATTCACAAGTTCCTAATCCAAACCCTTCATTACTTGCAAGGTTCATTGTAACATCACTCATGTTGTATAAGAAATTCATCTGTTTATTTTCTAACTTCTTATCACTAAATATGATGTTACAATCAGGTGCCAATACTCTAGCGACCTCTGGTAAATCTGTACCATTTTCATCTCGTGGTTGAGTATGCATGATGTATGCAACTCTGTCTTTTTTATCATCAGGCAATGTATCCCAAAACTCCTTGAATGCTAAGATACAATCACCAGGTAACTTTCTTCTTATATTTCTATTTACATACAATAAGATAAAATCTATTGGTTTGTTACCAACTAAATCTTGTTTGAATTTTTTCATCTCAGCAAGTTCTTTCTTATCTGTAATCGGGTAGAAGAAATCTTCATTTATACCATGTGGAATGTATGTGGAATCTGTATTGGTTCTTGGTTTATTTTTAGCGACTTCATTAACAATAGCAACTGTTTGTTTAGAAATATTCATAATCAAATCACTACACTCATAATAATTTTCATTATACTGTGGTGCTGGCCAATCATCCCAAATATTATAATAAAAGATAGGAATCTCTTGTCTTATTTCGTGTTCCATCTGATACAACCATCCCCAAAATCTTGGGTCGGTATAATGCATGATAGCATCAGGTTTTTCTATCCGTAACAACTCTCGTAGTATTTCTGGATTACCGTAACCACTAATTGGATATATTTTCAAATAACCATTAATACCTAATTCATCTTTGATGGCTTGTTTCATGTCAACAACTTTACCTTCTTCTGGATGTTTAATTGCACCACCAACTTGAACCCAATCGTAATGATGTATTGTTCCCATAACAAATTCTCTTGACATAGTACCAACACCACTTGACATTCTCAAATCATCTGACAATAATATTATCTTCTTTTTCTTTTTAGCATTTAAATCAACTGATTGTAACTTTGGTAATTTCATATACTCCCCTTAAAATTTACTACCGCTTTTGTGTAATTCGGTATATTCTATAACTGATTTACGAAACTTCTCATCATGTACAAATAAATCAAGCGAACGATTGACTAGTTTTTGTAATGAAAATTCATCCTCTATAGTTTTATTTTTAAATTTTTTATATAACTCGTTAATAACTTTTACGGAAGTTAACTTTACTTCATCCATAATAACCTCTTTGTATATACATATATAAATATATACTTAATCAATAATAATGTACTTTTTTTTATGTTCTTCACAATATTTTAATGCAGATTTCGTACCACTACTTACTTTACCATCTGGACAGAATGCAACTACCTTATCTGAATATTTAGCAATCTGTTCATTTCGTTTATGGTAATTATTTTTATAATATGCTTTACCATATTTGTAGGCTGGTTCTACACAATGAATATTGTGTTTGTAATGTGTTGGTGGAAACTCACTATATCTTACATCAAACTCTAATGCAAACTTCTTAGCATATCCATCTGCACCATGTTTCTGTCCACCACTTACTATTTCTAATTCATCTCCAAATTGTTCTTTTAAATTAAAGACGAAATCTTTTACTTTACGAGAGTTAGTATATTTTCTACTCCCCACTATCGCTACTTTCATAATCGTTGCGTTTTTGTTTTTTAACTGTCTTATCTTTTGTAACGAAATCATAACAATCCTTAAATGTTTTTAATCCTAATAAAATACCACCTGATGTGGAATAAGTGTATTGAAATCTCGATTCCAATTTTATATCTGGTGGACATATATCAAACCAAACAAACTCTTTACAATCATCTAATATTTTTATGATGGTTTTATATCTAGCACCACTCTTTCCTTCCCAATCTTTTAAAAATGATTGAAATGTAGGTGAATTAATATCGGCACTATCTTGATACCAGAAATAAATAGGAAAGGGTTGGACACCTTTTGATATTTCACCTATCATTGGTATTAGAATTGACTCATATTCTAAAAAATCATCTAACTTTAATCGTAAACTTATCTGCATTATAAATCCTTACACATTCTACACTTCTTGAACTTTTCACACTTTTGATAATCATGAGCAATGATATTACCATCTTCATCATAACACTCATCTATAAATTCTTGTAACCTTGTCATAACTTTATTA
>Ga0209645_1000758_pt1 | contig 16496 bp, 12 predicted proteins | sample ETNvirenome_6_30_FD_184070 | JGI IMG/M metagenome (GOLD analysis project Ga0209645, IMG submission 184070) | Marine viral communities from the Pacific Ocean - ETNP_6_30 (SPAdes) (version 2) | ecosystem: Environmental > Aquatic > Marine > Oceanic | place: Pacific Ocean | collected 2013-06-19
GATATCGCTGAGACTGTAGGTCTAGGGTCTAAACTGACAGAAGAAATAGAAGGCATGGATGTCTTCAATGGTTGGTACGAGTATTGGCCCGAGTTTGTAGACTACTGTCTACTAGATACTCATCTACTCAAGGGCATAGATGAGGCACGAAACGTGACTGACTTCTATGTGCAGATGGTCAGACTTTGTGGTGTCTCATTACCGTCAGCGTGTAACGTCACCAATTTCGCTCGTGGTCTCCTGTCTCGTAGGACGGACAAGAAAGCACCAAGTCGCTTCAAGGCAGGTGAGATTGCGAAACTCAAAGGTGCTGAGGTGGGCCTCAACTGTGTTACTGGGCTTCACGAAGGAGTGGCAGTGATAGATTACAAGGGGTTGTACCCCTCACTAATCCTAGGAAACAACCTCTCCTATGAGACCCAACGAGATGGGCCAGGTGAGAACGTAATACAATTAGAGAACGGTTCTTATTGGGACCAATCTAAACAAGGACTCCTACCCTCTGTGGTACAATACCTCTTCGAGTATCGTGATGAATGCAAACGAAAAATGAGGGAAGCCGGCACTCCTGAGGAGCGAGCAGCATGGAACACCACGCAGATGGCAGTCAAGCGGGTCATGGCGTCACTGTACGGGATGTGCGCTCATGTGGGATATGGATGGGCTGATGCCGATATCGCTCACACTATCACACAAGAAGGTAGACGGTGTATCAGACTACTAGATAGTGTGGCCACCACTTATGGTTATGAGTGTCTTTATGGTCACACTGACTCAGCATTCGTGAAAGTACCTAGTGTGGAAGAGGCTCATGCATTAGCCGAGCGTATCACATCTGCTGTGCAGGGTGACACGGGCAATGTTATGCTCTTTGCTGAGTTAGAGGCTTGGATGCCGTACTGGTTGCTCACTAAGAAGAATAGATATGTCGGTAAAGTAGCATGGCCTGAGGAGGACAATGGTAAACTCAAGGTCGCCGGCTTTGGTATGAAGGCTTCAAACACTGCACCTATCTCGAAAAAGATACAGAAGGGTGTCTTCGAGTTGGTCTGCAACGGCGCTGACGAGGCTGAGGTAGAGAAGTTTGTCCACCCTATAGCCATGAGTGTTAGGAATGGTGAGATAGAACTCGCAGAAGTGTCTATGAAAACTAGACTAAGCATGCACCTCAAAGACTACAAAGTTCTCAGCGGTGCTTCCAAAGCAGCGACATATTACAATGAAAACAATCGTGAGAAGTTCGGTAAAGGTGACTCAGTTCCTTGGACATACATCGAAGAAGAGCCAGGCATTATGGCCTACCGTGAACCTCAAGACTTGGATGGCTACACTTTAGATGCCAACACAATTCTAAAGAAAATGCTATACACCAAGTTGGACAGTGTATACTCTACCCTATCTTGGGACCTAGACAGAGCATTAGGTGCTCCTAGTCCCAAAGCGTACGGGTGGTGGTGATAATTATGGAAGAGAAGAAGAAATACAGACAGACAACATTGCATGAGTTCATGCCGGAAGCGACGAGACAAACCACCTTGGAGGAGTTCCTCTGACCGAAGAACAACTACCAACGGACTCCGTTCTGTGGCGTGTAGCACACATGTTACGAGAGAAGAATGAAAAGTATGGCGACAGTGTTATGGACCCACTCAGAGTATTCTATCAGGGTGACGAAGAAGTAGCGGCACTGATTAAGATACGTATGGACGACAAACTATCCCGTCTCGCTCGCGGTAGTGAGGGGATAGAGAGTGACTTAGACATCTACTATGACCTAATAGGGTATCTAACCTTACTCATTGTCGCCTTGGAAAAACAAGGTGAGAAGAGTGAGTGAGGATTACAGGCCAATGGTCTACGATGACAAGTCCTCCTATGCTTGGACTCCCGAAATGGGCGAAGAAGGTATAGTAATTAGAGTGAGTAAGTCTACCTTGACCAGCACCAAGTGGTGTGCTCAACAACTGTGGCTGTCGAAGAACTACCTAGTCCCTCAAGAACAACGACACTATCTAGTGATAGGCGATGATGTACACCAAAGTATGGAAGCATTCTATCACAAAGCAGAACAAGATGAGTTAGAAGAGTTACAGAAGGCAGCAAAGGGGGGTCATGACAGGAAAGTATTGGAACATTTTCAATCATGGCTACCGACTAAAGAAGATGTTATTGGAATGAGAAGGGACTCATCTAAAAATGAACCATTCTACGAGCGTGACTACAACCACAACATGGAGTGGCTGATGAACAATGAGTTAGTACGTCTAACCCATACAGACGTGGACCAGTTCTTACCCGTTGCGAATGAAGTCAAACTATCTCCTAGAACCACCTTCCATGTCGATGGTCAGGAAGTGGAAGTACAACTGACTGGTATCATAGACCGAGTGTTTACTGATGGCCAGGGCGGCTTGGCTTTGATGGAATTGAAGACTGGTAAGTGGAACGACAGGAAAATGTCTGAGATGCGTATGGAAATGGCATACTATAAAATGCTCATAGAACTATCATCTCCGGAAGAACTTGAAGCCGTAGGTCTCAATGATAAGATAGTAACTCATTGGGGATGGCGTTACAGCGCTGCTGATAGATTAGACTATGAACCAACAAAGAAGGTCAGCGAGAGAGCAATGCAGACCGCATTGAATAAACTCATCAAGATGTATCTAGACCAAGATTTCCCTGTCACTAAAGCAGATTTCAAATGCTCACACTGTGATTACATGGACTTGTGTCCGAAGTTTAGGGGGGATTAGGTGAACATCATCGATTTTGATTTCCCTCGTGAAGCAGGGCTGTTCCGTAAGGTTGTACACAGCCCTACAGAACTTGAGACATATTGGAAATCGTTGAGAAATAGCCAGTGTGCTTACACTAGTGTGTACGGGTTTAGGGCGGTCAAGCCAAGCGGTAAAAGGGGTGAGTACAACACAGCAATAGTCCGTCATTTCGTTCTAGATTTTGATAGGAAGGAAAGGCATGGGTCACTGGTCGTTGATGTACCAGGTGACAAAGTGTTAGAGCAAGTCAGAAGAACACATCAGATGCTAATGGACAAAGACATCCACCATGCGGTGTGGTTCAGTGGTAATGGTTTCCACATATGGATTAAATTATCTAAGACGCATAGACCATCCACTGGAAGTGAAGTATCTATCATCAAGGCTGCAGGTAAGATGGTGATTAATGCATGGAAGGACGCGCTAGACCTAGGATGCATGGACCCCACTGTGCCATTTGACATGGCTAGATTGATTAGAATACCTAATTCTTACAACGCTAAGCAACACGTAGGTAGGTGGAGCATCCCACTCAAGAGTGAAGAACTATTGGAGTGGTCGTGGGACGATATCTGTGAGAGAGCAGAGCGTCACAGAAGAGGTCAGTTCATGTATGGCAGCAATGGAGTAGACTTGCCTATCGAACAGGTGAAGACCAAGCGCTTCAATGTAAGTGGTCCTACACTAGAGTTTGAAACTATTGAAATGAATGGTATTAAGATTCTACCTTGCTTAGTAGAAGCAGCGTGCCAAGTCGGTAGCAACCCGCCTCACGACGCTAGGAAATCCTTGGTTATCTATCTAGCCTCTAGGTTGCGTAACTTCTTACCTGTAGAGAGAACTTCTCAGAAGTCTAGAGAAGAACACGTAGAAATGATATCTAACTACCTTGGCACTCTACACTGGGCTGATTATGATGAGAATGTTACAAGATATCATGTCAGTACAATAGTCAATGGTGGCTACCACCAACACTGTGCATCGTTAGAAGCAGGCGGTTTGTGTTTAGGTAGATGTCAGTTATGGGATGGGACTGGTTCAGTATGAAAGCCCTAATCATCGACAGTAACGAACGCGGACCTCTACCCGAAGCAGTGCTCCGTAGGGCTATGAAAAAGAAACCTCCGGTACCAATCAAAAGAGAGGCATTAGTGATAGGTGATTACCTATGTGGACAGTGGCACTTAGAAGCGAAGTCTGTCTCCGACTTCTTGGAGTCGTTGCGTAGTGGTCACCTCATGCGTCAATTGGATAATCTCGATGCTAACGCTGCAACCTTTGGCATCATCGTGTGGGGTGAGGTGGGGGCATACGTCAAGCAGGTAGAACAACGTGGCGGCTCCACTAATTTTAGCGCTGCAACAAAGCAAATAGCAGGTGGTATGGCTAGAATCGCAGCAGATTTTGGTTGCTTAGTATACCGAGCCCCCAACCTCATGGAAGCATCCCACTTCATAGTGGGTCTGCATGAGAAGACATACAAAAGTGCTAGTAGGCACGGTGCACAAGCAGTACGTCGTGTTTCAAGCAACGATGTTAGAGTGGATATGTTACGTACCATCCCTGGCATCGGTGACGAAATGGTAGACAACATACTCAACGCTTGCGGTAGCATAGAAGAAGCAGCGTGCGGCGACTGTTTGAGAAACGTCAAACGTATGGGTAAAGTCCTCCGAGGGCGAGTCATAGAGGCATTAACGAGTGAAGATGAAGTCAGAATCGAGCGTCGTTCTTCTTGATATTATTGTGTTATTCTTTTCTGATATAGTAAGTAAGTTCATAAGCCTAGTCTGATGCCGGTGTCTTATGGCAAGAACCTGGGAAGATTATACAGCCGTGAAGAAATACCCGATACTGAGAGACTATGTGGACAGATTTAGAAAGACCTCTTTCTATAATGAGACGCCTGCATTACTGTCGTTCTTCTTTTTGCAAGGACAGGCAGTAGTAGACTATGTGAGAATACCCGTGTGGGCATCCTATTTGGACCCACGATTCCATGTGTTTTGGATTCAACCGACTCGGTCGGGTAAGTCCATCGCATGGGAGTTCATCGGTGAGATAGCACGGCACGCCAGTATAGATGCTGATATGTTCACATCAGGCACTGACGCTGGTCTCATTGGTTCGTTCCAAACACACAAGGATGAAGACGGTAACTACTACACCGAAGAAGTGCCTGGTCTACTCAACGGTAAGAAACTACTGAACTTCGATGAAGGTAGTATCTTACTACAGCCTAGCCCGAAGCAGTTCTTCCAAGAAGTTATACTTTACTTGCAACAATCAATGAACCCCATTGGTAGCCACAGTAACACACTCACAAAGCACATGAAGGACGGGAAGATTGAGACTGAGTCTCGTGTATCTTTTTGGATTACCACTTTCCCTCCAGCAGGAGTGAAGGAATATGTTCTGACTAAAGGTCTCTTCCAAAGAGTGCTATTGTTCTATGCCCCTTGGGATAATGACAAGAGAATGCAGGTATCTAAGAGGCGTATGAGAGGGCTGTGGTCAGACGAGATGAAAGAAGTCAGAAGCACAGAAGACCTAGCACAGCATTTCATTGAAGTTCAAAGCCTAGTCAGAGAGCACTTGTTCGCATGCTCTGACATTGATGGACAAATGTGGGAAGACTTGGATGAGAACATCAAAGAAGAGAGAGCAGAGAGGGAGGCCATAGTAAGAGGCGCAGCCCTACAGTTATTCAGGAAGAGTAGGGACTTCGATGCTGCTGTTGACATGGCAGTTGAAGAGTTCTACAGATTAGTCAGTGGTATGGATGCTAAGTTGAGCGATGTAGTCCTCTCTTTCATGCCTAACATAGAGAACTATCTCAACATACTGGCTACCCACTTAGTGCTCATTGAGAAGAATGAAGCACGCAACAGTGGAAACTATGACCCCAGTGAGGTCTGGACTGTACGCGGAGAGCACATCGACATGGCCATGGAGATATTGTATGACGTCTATGAAAGACTGATTGTGTGGCTAGAGAGTGACTTAGAACTAGGTGCTACTAAGGCAGCGAAGATTGCAAAGGTAGAATCGTGGCAGAAAGCGATTGACGCCTGTAAGAACTACGACCTAGGCGACCATAGAGGTGATGGTTGGGTCTTGAAGAAAGATGTAATCAAATCCTATGGAAGGCTGATGGACCGAAGCCAGCCGGTAGTGTACAAGCACTACAATGACCTGCGTAACTCTTTCAAGGAGACCAAGGTATCTGGAGTGCCCTACGTAAGATGGAGTGGTGAAGATAATTGACAGGTATGATGGCATTAGATATAGAAACGAGTAACTACTCTTGGGAAATAGGTGGTTGGTCAAACACACATCTGTTCGACCCGTCAGTGGTGTGCACCTGGGATGGTGAAAAGGCACACCTGTTCTCGAAGTCTTTCATAGACGTAGACGGTGCTGAATGGCACCCACTGCATCCTAAAGAGTTAGGCGAACACCTAGAGAAGCACGTAGAAGATGGTGGGCAAATACTAGGACACAACCTTATGGGGTTTGATTTACCAGTATTGCGAGATGCTCTAGATTGTTTCTATGCAGGGCACTTGATGTCCAAGTCAGACGAACTCGTGGTCGACACATCAGCCATACTGAGAGGCATTACTGGTAACAGCCATCACCTAGACGACGTGTGTAAACACACATTGGGTGTAGGTAAGACACAAAAGAGTGAAGACGCTCCTAGGTTATGGGCAGAAGGTAAGTATCTAGAGGTAGCAAAGTATTGCATAAGCGATTGTCAATTGAACTATGACCTGTGGGTACATGGTAAAGACGAAGGTTTTGTCAAATCAAGAAACTCTGAGACTGGAGTCATAGATAACATAGAGGTGATATGGTGAACTGTTTAGAAGACGCACCTAGTGAGTTCTTCAAGGAGTTCTACGTCACCGTGTGTAATTTTTACGGGATTGACCCCGATGCATTATTCATCCATTTGATGGAGGAAGAAATATGAGTGAACAAGAAAAGCAAACAGGAAGAGAAGCACAAATGAGTAACATAAAAGCAGCCATGAATGTGGCTGAGACCGTTAGGTCTACTTTGGGTCCAGCAGGTATGGACAAGTTACTGACGAACGGAAACCACCACATCGTAACTAACGATGGCGTGACAGTGTTAAGAGAATTAGACACAGCACACCCTGGTGCACAGATGATGGTAGAGGCAAGCCAAACGCAGGAGGCTGTCTGTAAAGATGGCACTACAAGCGTGGTAGTATTGGCAGGACAGATGCTGGCACTAAGCCAAGGCCTATTGATGAGAGGAATACACCCTCGTGTAGTCTTGAGGTCTTTTCAATCAGGCAAGAACCTAGCCTTAGAGCACTTGAAGTCTCAAGATATAGAAATACTAGACGCTGCTAAGACTGCCCTGCGGGGTAAGGCTGCAGAGAGTGACCTAGATTATGCTGCTGAGTTGTGCCTAAAGGCATGTAAGAAGGCGGATGGTAACCTAGACCACATTAGAGTAATCACACAAGCAGGAGGTTCTCTAAGCGACTCTTATGTACAGGATGGGTTGGTCATCAACAAGGAGTTCGCTAACGATATAGAAGAGAAGTCCATGGAAGGTAACCTAAACATCCTCCTCCTCAATGGTGGGCTTGAAGGGTATGATTTCAATGAGGTTCAAATGCAAGTCGAGAACATGCAACAACTGCATGAGTTGAAGCAACAAGAGTTAGGTATGTTAAGCGAGTTAGCATCTATGGTTGCAGGAGCAGTAGGACCTCAAGGAGTGGTCTTCGTCAGAGATAGTGTCCATGAAGCCGTGGCACACTACCTAGCACAACATGGCATCCCGTTGGTGACTCGTTTGCAACAAAGCGACATGGAAGGACTGTCTAGATTACTCAACCTCCCTATCTATCATCGTGTAGTGGATGTAGATGAGCCTATCATGGCTACTAACGCTGCTGTTAAACAGGAAAGGATAGGTGACTTAGACTTCGTGACAGTATCAGGAGAAGGAGAAGCCACTTGCTTAGTTGTAAGAGGTGCTACTCGTCAGACGATAGAGGAATATGAAAGGGCCTTTGACGATGCTATTGGGGTGACTTGCTTAGCCATGAAAGATGGTGGTAAAGGGTTCCCTGGTGGTGGTGCATCGTTCTCAGCAGCCTCAATGACCGTAAGAGAGCATGCCTCTACACAACCTAACATGACAGCGAGAGAGAGGATGTGCCTCGAAGCATACGCTGATGCTCTAGAGATAATACCTGCAGCCATAGCAAACAATGCGGGCATGGACCCACTAGACGTAGTCATGGAACTGCGCTCTGCAGAGGATGGTATAGGTCTGTACATAGATGACCGAGGAGTAGGGGAGATTTGCAATACTTTAGAGAAGGGTGTAGTAGAACCGGAGTCTCTAGTCAAGCAAGTCATTAGTAGTGCTACTGAGGTAGCCACAGCAATCTTGAGAATAGATGACATCATGGCCATGAGGGAGCAGAATGCTGGACTGGCTTGAGCCGATACACATATTGGCGTTTTGTTGCGGACTACCTATAGTGGTAATAGGGTTCTATACATTGCTACAATGGGCTGACAGGACAGTGTATTTACTATTGAATGCACCTTCTTCTTGGCCCCGAGACGAGGAAGAATGATAAACTACGCCCCTGTCTCACATATTGAAGACGCGCCAGCGGCTCAGTGAGGGAGGAGAATAAAAACCGATTGCTTCTGTGGCTAAAGGCTATTGTGTTTCTTTCTTTCTCTTCTTCCCATCTTCTCCCTCACGGCCCATTCACACTCAACATGATAAGCGAAGCGATGATGGAAGTAGTGCCTGCCTGGATTATTAAATTAGTTCAAAGGCTTCTAACATAGCCTCCCAGTAATCCCAGTCCCAATCAGGATGTTTCAATTTCAAATCAACATCCCTATCTTTCGCAGCACCCATCCTAAAAGACCACCTATGTCGATGCTGACACCACAGTCTTCTTCTAACATCAATATCACTGCTCAGACTTGATGGGCTTTTTCATCTCACGAATCTGCTGTGCAGCAAAACGTATCTTTTGAGTGCTATGTAAACTCCAAAAAGAATCCTTCGCCACTTGAAACTCTTGCTCTATTAGACGACACAATTCATACCTTGAACTAGTCCTCAAATCCTCGTCAATCTTTAGACCTAAGACCTCACTAACTTCTTCGTCAGTGTACTTGACACGCCTGTCTAACCAAACATAGACGTTGCCCATGAAGGACATTAATTTACGAGCGAACCAGTGCCACAACGACATGGTGCAGAAAGGAAAGCGCTTTACTTTTTACACTTGTGGTTACTTGTTCCAAATAGTGTTATTTTCATTGCCTTCTGGTATGTATGTAGTATTCATTCTAGCACCCCATCACGCTTTAGATTTCTTGACACCACACATGCCTGCCTTATCGACTGCCGATGTCTTGGTTGGTTTCTTAGGAGCCTTACCACCTGGTGGTTTTAGACTGATAACCATCACCATTCCTTTCTTATTCTTTGCCAAGTGCATCCCTCCTAGGTCTCTGCCACAGTGCTCCGCAGTCGGGGCATTCCCATATGAGTATTCGGGTGCCTCTCTCGTTAATGTAACGTCCTTCTATACGACGAGCCAGTATGTGAGCACCACAATCAGGGCAGTCTTGGCTTAATCTTTGCAACAACTGACCCACGCTAATCACCTATTATTACAACCAAGTAGGAGCCGTAGGAAAATTGTCGGCTGCATCGTTGGACTCCTCATAATCACTTGGTAAATCCCTAAGGGCTTGCCTATAAGTAGTTAATTCTGTTTGTTGTTCCTCTGTAAGAGTGTCGTATCTGTCTATGAACATCCACAAATCTGTCTGTGATAAGTACGCATCTCGATACGCCCTAACAGTGTCCCAAGACACAGTCATACTTTCTACCGTTACGTTACCTTCATTATCAAAAATACGCCTTATTCTTTCCGCTTGTATGTTTCCTAAACCCATCTTAATCAACTCTGCTCTAACCACATCTTCGGTAGGTTTTGCCTATAAGTGCTTGTGAAATTACCTTGGCTTAAACTGCTTGGTGCTGCGCTATTACTAACATAAAACAAAACATTGCAGAATGGTATGTCTTGGTCGCCCATCACTAACGGCTCCATAGCAATCTCATAACCGGAGAAATCACATGTCCCAGTTGCGTTGGGGTGTGTTCTCCATGATACCCAATACTTTGTGTTCGCATCTAAATCTATACTCAACCCTGTGGTAGTTGCTACACCGCTTGACGTTCCATCAATCTCTATTTCATTACCAAGTCTTGTCTTGGGCAAACCATTACTGTCCTCTTCCCAAATACAAATACCTGCACTTGCACCTGTTACACCGGAGTTAAAAGTACAACTTGCCTTTGTGAAAGTACCACCCGCTCCTGAATAAAATGGCTGGAAGATGAGGAATTGGTTCTGAGAAAAGTTCTTGGCTACTTGACCCATGTGCGGCCCTTGTGATAAATGTAATTTATCTGCGGCAGATTTGTATTTTGATTTCATGGTAGCATGTCTTGTTATATCTCCACCGACTGTTGAACCTGCCACTGTTAATGAACCAGGAATGTTTACTACACCTGCACTTGTTCCTGTTAACCAAGTAACTGTTCCTGTTCCCGAACTAATAGACAATTGATTATCACCTGTCGCATCGGGAACATCTGCGTTTCCTATTACGACATTTTTATCGCCTGTGGTTACATTATTTCCGGCTTGGTTTCCAATAAAAATGTTATAACCACCCTCAGTCAAAGCGTCACCGCTAAACCACCCTATACTGATGTTATTACCACCACTTGTTAAGGAGTTTAATGATGATGTACCAAGAGCCGTATTGTAATCTCCCGATGTGCTGCTTCCATAGCCGGATTGCTTACCGACGAATACGTTACCTGCACCATCATGATTGTCATAACCGGCTTCTGTACCTATGAAAGTGTTGTTACTTCCCGTAGTATCTGTACCTGCTTTATATCCTATCATTACGTTTTCTGAGCCGTCTACTAAATCATAACCCGCTTGCGCCCCAATCAATACCTGCCTATTACCTGTCGTGATACTGTAACCTGCTTGATGGCCTATCCCTATCACATCATCAGCATGAGCCAATGAGTTTAGTGCAGAAACTCCTATTGCAATGTTGTCATCATCTGCCACTGGTCCTTGCATGGCATACATTCCTATGGCTACGTTTCTATCTCCGCCCGCAACTGCTCCTCCTAATGCTCCATAACCAATGGCTGTATTTTCGCTTTCAGTATCAAATCCGTCTCCGGCTAATGCACCAACAAGAGTGTTATATCCACCAGTAGTTAATGTGTAGGCGGCGTTGCATCCTATTGCGGTGTTAGCACCGCCTGTTGTTACTGCTGTACCTGCTTGACTACCAACAAAAGTATTTTGGTCCGCGTCAGTATTCGCTGAACCTGCCGCATAGCCTATCGCTACGTTCTTGAAACCTTCTGTGTTTGCCGTTAAAGTATTGTACCCTACCGCCACGTTCTTTGTCCCATGAGTGCCGTTTAGTGCGTCTAATGCTCCTATCCCTACTGCTACGTTGTAATCTTGTGTGTTAGTTGGTGTGTGGCCTAAGAACAAAGAGTATGTTGAAGTCTTACCATCAGATAAGTCATTGATTGCAGATGCACCACCGGCTGCATCTTCCCAAGCAACGCCGCTTCCTGTTGAAGTTAGAACTTGACCGTCAGAACCTTGAGCACCACCAATTGTTAGATTGTCTGTCTCAAGTGTTCCATCAAAGTAGCCATCTTTGAATTGCTTACTAGATGTTCCCAAATCAATATCGTCATCGGTGACAGGCTCTATTACTCCATCTTTGAAAATGACCTGTGCTGTTCCATTAGATGTGAACGCTAACTGTCCACTTGCAGGGCGGTATATACCTGTGTCCGTATCGTCAACGAATCTAAGTGTGGGTGCGCCTTCACTACCATCTGATATTCCTAACTTGTTGTTTCCACTAACATTGATTGTTGCAGTTGCCGTCACTGTTCCTGTTAAGGTTGGACTTGTTAGGGATTTGTTTGTTAGAGTTTGACTTCCTGTTAATGTAACATCACCTGCTGCATCTAATTGTGTTTGAATGTTAGAAGTCACTCCATCTACATAGTTCAACTCTGTCGGGGTTGCTGTGATAAGTGGGCTAGAACCTGGGTCTGCAGCAAAAGCGGCTAAGTAGCCAGTATCTGCCGTGCTACCGAGGTCAGGAAGATAGTAGGTGTGGTCCGCTGTCGGGTCAACAATACTGAGGGTGGTCTCATGGGAGTTAGCAGTAGCGCCCTCAAACACGAAGGCGTTCTGTACATTCACTGCAGTTTGGTTGACGGTGGTAGTGGTGCCGTCCACTTGCAGGTTACCTCGGACTATGACTGTAGTGTCATCATCACTATCTCCTATGTATAGCGTGTCGCTTCCTGTAAGAGAGGCCAGTGCTGTGCTGACATTAGACTTGTCAGTAACATCTGCCGATGTCTCTATTCCATCTAACTTAGTCTTGAGTGTGTTGGTAAAGTTGTTCTGAGTTAGTCCTCCATCTCCTACTGAATAGGTCGTGTTGGTGTCAGTTGCGTTGATATTAGTGCCGCTAATTGCTAGGTTACTGTTAGCGGTCGCCCATGCAACCGCGCCTGCTGAGTCATCCCAAATGAGAATCCTATCACCATCAGGGTCTGAGAGACTCTCTATTCCTAAGTGACTTAGATTTACAGTGGCACTACCACTTGTTGCTCCACCGCTCAATCCAGTACCTGCGACTACAGCAGTGATGTCACCGGAACCTGAGCCGAAGTTTTGAGCATCTATGTAATCATATACTGCATTACCTGTAACTAAACCTGTTTCTCCATCGGCAACACCACCCGAACCATCAGTCGCTACGGCTTTGACAGCAGCAGCGCCTAGACCGAGGTTAGTTCTAGCAGTTCCTGCGTTGGCTAAATCTGACAGGTTGCTGGCTTTCGCCAGTTTAGTACCGATGCTTGTAGTAATAGTTGATGAAAAGGATGCATCATCATTGATTGCGGCAGCCAATTCATTCAATGTGTTCAATGCTCCTGGTGCAGAGTCAACAAGGCCTGCAACTTCCGCGTCCACATATGCCTTGATTGACTGCTGAGATGCAGCGTGTGTTGCAGAGTCAGAAGCCATGTCATCTTCGTCTTTGAGGTCTAGATTGAGTGTTGCAGACCCACTGTTAGCACCACCGGAAAGTCCGGTTCCTGCAACAACAGCCGTGATATCACCGGAGCCAGCACCGAAACCATAGGACTCAATTTTATCTGCAATTGCTGCAGATGTCATTAGGCTAGTATCGTTATCAGCGAAGGACTCACTACTGAGTTGAATACTGTTGGCTGCGAACTCAGATACAGTCAATCCACTCACATTAAGCGTAGCAGAACCACTGGTAGCACCACCTGACAAGCCTGTACCTGCTACTACTGCTGTGATATCGCCTGTGGTAGTTGAGTAACCATACGACTCAATCTTGTTAGCGATAGCCGCAGATGTCATCAGTGATGTATCGTTATCTACGAAGTTTGTATTGATGAGAGTGACACTCGCACCGCTACCTATTTGCAAACCAGCATTACTAACAATGGCTTTAGTGCCACCTCCGGTATTGAACTTGATTGTGTCTGGAGTGAAATTGATTTTCGTGTCAGTGTCCCCATCATGTATGATGTCTGTAGCCACTGTCAAGGTACTGACAGAGGGGTCAGTCCCTATGGTGGTGATGAAACCTGAGTCATTGTTGAAAGCAGACAATGGTATCTCAGAGATTAGTTTCCTTCTGTCTGCACCGTTGTCTAGAATAATTAACTCGTCCTCAGAAGAGTTGACTGCTTGTGTCATATCAGTAAGTTCAGATAAATCTACATTGAGTGTCACTCCACCACTGCTACCACCTCCGGACAGCCCAGTACCGGCCGTGACGCCTGTGATGTCTCCTGCATTGCTGGTATAACCAAAAGCCTCTATCTTGTCTTGTATCGCCGCAGCAGTCATCAGCACTGTGTCACTGTCGCTGAAAGATTCAGAACTTGTTTGTAGGCTATTAGCAGCCAACTCACTTACTGTGAGCCCTGCTACATTGAATGTCAAAGTCTCATTGCTGCTTTGGTCGGTAGTGAAGTTACCACCACCAGACAATCCTGTTCCTGCAGAGAGAGTTATGGTTGCATCGTTAGCAGCGTCGGCAGTTGTCTGTGCCGTACCGTTGACCCTAAACGTACCAGTGAGATTGATATCGCCGTCCACATCTAATGTGTAACTAGGAGTCGCGTCTGCTATACCTACTCGGTTATTGGTCGAATCTACCTTGAGTGTGTTAGTATCTACAGTGAGGTCGCCTGTGACTGCTAGACTACTCAGTGTACCTACGCTAGTTATCTGAGTCTGAGCGGCGTCTACATTCAATGTGGCGTCCCCACTGGTCGCTCCTCCACTGAGTCCTGTCCCTGCTACTACTGCTGTGATGTCTCCACTACCAGTACCGAAGCCTTGGGCTACGATGTAATCATACACTGCATTACCAGTGACTAAACCGGACTCTCCATCAGCGACTCCTCCTGACCCATCTGTTGCTACAGCCTTTACTGCTGCTGCACCCAATCCTAGGTTAGAGCGTGCTCCACTAGCACCGGTAGCACCTGTACCTCCTAGTGATACTGGCACTGTTCCTGCTGTGATTGCTTGGCCCGAGATAGATAGATAGTTACCAGACACAGACGCTAATGTGACATCTGTAGAGTTGTCGGTACCTGCCGCGTCTACCCCTAGATTGGTACGCGCAGTAGCGGCACTGGCCAAGTCTGATAAGTTGCTAGACTTAGACAACTTGGTACCTATGGAGGTTGTGATAGTGCTCGAGAATGAGGCATCATCATTGATTGCGGCTGCTAACTCATTTAACGTGTTCAAAGCACCAGGCGCTGAATCGATTAAATTAGATACTGATGAATCTACATACGCTTTGATGGATTGTTGTGTGGCTAAGTGGCTTACAGAGTCAGAAGACATGTCGTCCTCATCTAGCACCGGCACGACAAGGTCAACAGTGTCGTCAGCAGTTTGATATGTAGCAGTGATGAACGTCTCAGTGTTACCAGTGAACATAGCGCCTGCGAAGTCCTTGACCTCAGCACCGCTCAATTGGGTGTTAGTGTCAGTAGAGGCTATCGTGAGTGTACCTCCAGCATCGTCATAAGTCAATGAGACATTACTACCCGCAGTGAGGAGACCATCCACATAATCTTCTACCTGTTCTTGGGTGAGTTGTGTGTTGGTATCAGTAGCATTGAGAGTAGTACCACTGAATGCGAGGTTAGTACCGGCAGTTAGGAACTTCAATGCTCCTGCGCTGTCATCCCAAAACAGAATCCTGTCTGCATCGGGGTCAGTCAAACTCTCAAAGCCTAGATGACTTAGAGAGAGAGTTCCACTACCAGTTATTGTACCACCAGTGAGTCCAGTACCGGAAGCCACACTAGTGACAGTACCTGTGTTAGTAGTATAACCAAATGCCTCTATCTTATCTTGAATGGCAGCACTACTCATCAGAGTGGTATCATTGTCAACGAATGATTCACTGCTAATCTGAACCGCATCTGCATGCAGTGCACTGAAAGGGATGTTAGCAATGGATAATGTGTCGCCTGTTAGGACGATAGGAGCAGACACAGCCAAGTTAGTGTTGCTACTGATATCAATAGCAGATAGTGTCGCTAGAGAACCTAGGCCAAGATTGGTACGAGCATCGCCAGCACTGGTTAGGTCTGATAGGTTGCTAGCCTTAGCCAACTTAGTACCTATCGAATTAGTGATGGTGGTAGAGAAAGAAGCATCGTCATTGATAGCAGCAGCCAGTTCGTTCAATGTGTCGAGTGCTGCTGGTGCACTAGCCACTAAACCCGCAACTTCCGTGTCGACGTAAGCCTTGATGGATTGTTGTGTAGCAAGATGTGCTGCGGAGTTAGATGTCATGTCATCCTCGTCCTTGACAGGGACGACGAAGTCCATGTTGTCGTTAGCGTCATCGTGGGTGACAGTGATGAAAGTCTTAGTTCCTCCAGTGGCAACAAGGGCTCCAGCAAGGTCTCTAATCTCCTCATCACTGCGTTGAGTGTTGGTGTCAGTCGAGACGAAGTCCAGTGTACCATCACCGTCTTGATAGGTGACAGAGATGTTAGTCTCGGTATTACCTGTGACCATTCCTCCCACAATATCTTGCACCTGCTCAGTAGTCAAACCTGCATTTGCGGTAAACTCTAGAGCATTGCCACTAGAATTGACTTTCAAAAACTCGCCAGCGTTGCCCATCGCTGCTGGTGTATCAGTGAGTGTGACAAAAGACAGTGTGCTGATTGCTGCTTGGTAGTCACAACGTAGCCATGTACTACCTTCGTAGATGAAGGTCGCTCTTTGGTCTGGCGTGAGAGTAGTGTTGAGACCCGTTGAATCGAATACTATGTTGCCTCCTCCAGCAGAGGCACTGTTACACACCTCAATGACATGCCCTTCGGGGAACAGATACACTGAACCGCTCTTCTCAGGATTGAGTGTGACTGTTGCGCTGTTGGCTGGAGCGAATATGAACCACTTATCTCCGTGTGATTTGACTGTGTAAGAGCCTGTACTAACACTACCCGTTGGTGCTGATACAC